>JAALOO010000019.1_pt1 | contig 134792 bp, 94 predicted proteins | sample 7257641 | NCBI WGS metagenome assembly JAALOO01 (sample SAMN14085613, study PRJNA598686) | mite metagenome | biome: ENVO:01001000; feature: ENVO:01001002; material: ENVO:01001226; isolation source: single female mite from University of Michigan culture on fish food culture... ...
AGAGAGAGAGAGAGAGAGAGAGAGAGAGAGAGAGAGAGAGAGAGAGAGGACATCATCAATCGGCGCGGCTGCTATTCCCCAAGAGATAATGCAATCAATAGGCGTCTAATAAATATTTCATTCGCTCCATAATTAACCGATGGTGAACCCCTTCGCAAACTTCCACTTCCATTCCCTTGTCAAGCTACTCATTCACAGTCGCGCAGGCATCCCACTTGGCGTGCTTATCTGCAGTTGCAGCAGCGACAGCAGCAGCAGTTTTTTGCCGCTAATCGATTCGCCGCTCTCTGGCGCTAAAAAACACTGACTACAGCTTGATGGCTTCTAAGAATGTGCTTGTCACCCACTAATATTCACCCCTTCCCAGTCATATCGATCCCCATCAGCTTGCATTGCAGCAGCAGCAGCAACCCAAGTGGATGCTAATGAGTGCAGCCAAGCTAAGTGAATGAAAAATAGAATTTCCACTTTCAAAACAACTCGCTTCCCTTAACAGTGCTCATTAGCATAAGAATAAATGCAAACAGCAAAACAAAACTTACCTGGCAAAGTGCGGAATGACGTCTCCGCGGAGAGCGGTCCATAGCCTTTGTTGTTGCGCGCCTGGATTTTAAAGTAGTACAGCGCCGACGGCTGCAACTCGGTGAGCACTGCATTGAGCTTGTCGCCGACGATCACCTTCACCGCCCAGTCTCGGTCCTGTTGGGTGTTGTCGGTGGTGTAGAAGATGACGTAGCCGGTGATCTGGCCGTTGGGCTGCTTCGGCGGCTGCCAGTGCAGGTTCACAGTGCTGGGGTCGTCCTCGGCGGTGCCCGAAGAGGACGAGGCGACCACGGTGAGGTCCCGTGGCGCCGTGGAGGGCACCGCCTCGCCGGTGGTATTCAGCACACTCATACTCCACGTGCTATTGCGCTTGTTCTTGATCACCCTGACGGCAAACTCGTACTGCGTGTTCGCCTTTAGGTCTTCGATCATGCAGGTGGGCGTGCTGCTGTTCATGTACCGGTACTTGGGCGAACTGGAGTGGACATTGCCCGTGTAGCGCACCAGGTACCAGCGATTGTCTGCGGCGGAGGAGGTGGCCTTACTGCTGCCACCAGCACCTGCGCCAGTGTCCGTCCAGTCGAGCATAATGGAGGAGGAGGAGACGACGGTGGCCTTCAGTCCGACGGGCGGCAGCATGGGCGTCTGCGCCTCCGCCGCCGACTCCGAGGTGGTCGTGCCGGTCTCGTAGGCGGGCAGCCCGTCGCCCATGCGGTTGAAGGCCCGCACACTGATGACGTACTGCGCCGAGGACTGCAACTTGTGAATGGTGAAGGAGCGCTGAGCATCGCCCTCGATGACCTTCTCAAAGACGTCCGGCACGCCGATGCCCCAGCCCACCTTGTAGCCCTTCACGAGGATGTTCTTCTTCTTCGACGGCGGCCCCCAGGTGATGTGAATGGAGTTGGAGTCGACCTTCGCCCGCAGACTGGTCGGCTTGTCGGGCACCTCCGACTCGTCGAGGTCCTTCTGCAGCGTCTCCACGGAGACCCAGTCCGAGGAGGGCCCGGTGCCGTTGGAGAAGACCGCCCACATCTTCACCAGATAGGCGGTGCCCTTCTCCAGTTTGGTAAGCTCGAAAAAGTGCCGATTCGGCTCCACATTGATTGTCTCCTGCTTTTTGTTGTTTTTGCTGTTCTTAAACTTAATCTTGATGCGGTAGCCGATCAGCGCCCCGTAGGGTGCCTCGCCGAAGGGTGGCTCCCAGCGGACGATGACGCTGGTGGTGCTGCTCGGCTCCAGGCTCACATTCTGCGGCTTGTCGCTGTACGACTTGTCCGAGTAGCCGAAATCGATGTCGTCGCCAAAGTCACCAGAGTCGAGATCTGTTGAGAAAATGAGAAAAGAGAGATGAGATTGAGCGTTAGAGATTGAGTGAATCAGTGAAAGTGGTCTGGGCATTGCGTTCGTCTGTTCGCTCGTCTCCGAGCATCCATTATGAATGAGCACCCACTGAGCAAGTAAGTAAGCAAAGCTGCTGTTGTGGTGTCAGCGACTGTGTCAGGGTAAAACACACACACACCGACGGCGAGAAGACATCAAAGAAAGAAGGCAAACAAGAAAGAAGAGAAAGTAAGAGAGCAAGAGCGAGAGTGAGAGCAATTCAATTACGCGTGTAATCTCTCACCGCGCGCGCCTAATTAGCAATTACCGAATATTCAAGGCGGCAGTGTACTTGAAGTGTGTAGGGAAAAAAAGTAAGTGCATGGTACAGAGTACGCACACACAAAATGTAAGGGAACCACTAAAGTCTACCGATTGGTTATTACAATTTGCCGCGCGTTAACCTAATTGCTCGGCAGTTGCTGCAAGAACTCTCTTTCTCAGACTAAATGGAGAGCTCTATCAGCGCTATCAGCCATGCAGCTCTGCTCATTCTGCAAATTAGCTCTGCGAGACTCGATCTACCAGATAATGGCTCCACTAAGGAAGCAGAAGAAGGCATTCCTAATTATAGATGTGTGTGTGTGTGCTTATGCATAGATTGCACTGAACTGAATGAACGGAAGGGAACCGAAACAAAGACGTTCACCAACACCACAGGCATCACCGTCAACAGCACCGAGAACAACACACAAACACCTTGCACGACACAATAGAAAGTGGGGGAGGAGTGAGATTGGCCAAGGGGGTAAAAAACAGAAGAAGGAGATAGAGGACATCAGCACAGACTGTGCCCAAATTGAATTACCGCTGTAGCATGCAAACTTGGATTTGACAGCGGTGCTGCAGCGGCTGCACCAGCACCAGCGACAGCACATTTCGCCGACACCGACACTCACTGAAAGACAGTGCTGCACCGTCAATCGACCAGTGGAGGAGGCCTAATTAAAATTAATGCCACCCATAAGGGACTGCGCTGCATAGATCATAGACCTAATTGTCTGTCTTACAGTGCTCGACTGGTGCGGCAGTACTTGCCCAGTCAACTAGAGACAACGGAGACGGCGACGGACGAACTCTCTGGCAGCGGCACTGATAGAGAGACTGCTGCACTAAATGGCTAACAAATTGGCCATTTCGGCCAAAGTACGAGCCAGCAACAGCAGCAGCACATTATTACAGCGCTTCATCTGCTGGTCCATGTTCTAGACCAGAGAGCATGTGTCCCACTGCCGCAGAAAGACTATGCCGCTCACTGCAAATGAAGTGTGCACCAGCAGCAGCCAAACTAAATTCAAATGCAAATAAGTGCATTAATTGCGCTAAAATGAGCTCAGTTGGCAAGCAATGAAGAAGAGGAGCGCACGGTGATTGAACAGGCGGCAGTTAATTGACAAATGCACGAGATTGACAATTACAATCACCCGAGTAGCACGTATGCCGACACTGACTGAGGCAGTGAGGCAACGACGATTTCTTGGTCGTGTCGCGAGGCCGTACACATCGATTCGGTTTCGCTTTGTGCTCCTCACATATACGGTAAAAGTGTTCAAAAAACGAGAAAGTGTGTGTGTGGTGTGTGGTGCCTGGGCACTGAAGCCATAAATCGACAAATTCCAAACAGCCCAAGTGCGAGTGAATAGCTGTGATGGCTGTGCGTATGGTGCACTATGTGCCCGAGCACATTGCCGTTATTGTTGTTCGATGGTGTTGCAGCAGCAGCAACATTAGTAGTTGCAGTAGTTGCAGTAGAAGTCGGAGTAGGAGAAGAGTGCATCAATCAAGGCGCCAGCAGCCAACAGCTATCGGGGCGAATAGGGTGCATTCTTGCGCCCTCATGTAAAGCCAATTTGTTTGCATCCTTTCACTGACTGCTGTTGCTGTTGTTGCTGTCGCCTTTTTTGCTCTACCGTCGAGCCTTGTGGACGAGGTCTTGTGGGAACCAGAAAAAACGTTCATTCGCTAGTGCCTCTACAATCAATTAACAGCATCGATTGTCCAGGCCAATTAAAATGCCCTCGCCCGGCGTGTGCGCCCCGATTTTGGCGGTAGGGAGAAGCCCACCAAAAAAGAAGTAAAAGAAGAGAAATGAAAGCAAAATTAATGCGGTAATGTCGCCTGGCACTCTGTGTGGCAGCCAACACTGGCGAGAATTCGCTTTTTGCAGAAGTAAAAGAAGTGAAAGGAAGGAAAAGGCGACGGGAAAGGACAAACAAACCAAAGCAAATAACGAAGATGTGCATTAATCATGCCAGTTACAGCTAATTGCAATTCCAATAGAGTCGATTGCAGCCGGCAGATGCGGACAGGCGACAGTGGTGCTGCTGACAACCACTGCACACAAATACACACATTGGCACAGTGCAGCAGCCGCATCTGGCACTGAGTACCGGCCCAGCACAGCAGCAGCAAAAAAGACGTCACTGACTTGTTTAGAGGCGGAAACGACCGCAAAAGAGGGTCACTGAGCGACAAATAGACCCGGTCAAACGCCATTCATCGCCCAGTGAATGAACAAGTGAGCGAGTGCAGCCGATAGATGGATGGGATGGAATGGGATGGATGCTCAAATACTTGATGCTTTAGAGGCCAAGAACACACAAACACACACACACACTTATTCATTGCCCAGGGAAAGGGACGTGGAAACCGAATCGATGCAATCGATCAAACTCAAAGTGTGTTGTGGCCCATTGCGACGGAAAAGTGAAATTGAATTTGATTCTACTGCCGTCGCCACCAATGCCGCAAGAACAGCAACAGCAGCAGCAGCCGTCACTGGCCGGCAGACTTGGCGTAAATGGCGCTCTCCGCTCATAATCACACCAATAGCAGCAGCACCGCAGCCCACATCTGCCAAAGATCGTTGGCCCGTCGTCGTCGACGTCGGTTTGTGAGCCCAATGCACTGCACGGCCATCTCTGACTGCCATTCTCTTGATGGCAATGGGAGCGTGCAGTAATTGCAAATTGCAAGTGGCTCCCAACTCTGGCTCTTTTTCTCCCTTTTTGCTCTGAATCGTGGCCTTCTTCTCTGGCACATGAGCACACACACTAATTGTGCCTTCAGCCTCGATCGCATCTCGTGCCATCTCCGTCACTCTCCTCCGTCTGCTCACTGCCATTATCTGAGAAAATATTTCCCGATCTCGATCCGATTTGAATGGCTTTAATAATAAAGTGAAGAAGACAATTTTAATTGTCAGCCTGAGTTATGTGACCAGGGCTCCTCAATGCTGACTCGCAAAACACAATGGCAGTGCGACACTCGCACAGGATGCACTGCACTGCACTGCTCTCTTTCACTCGATCATTCAGTGCAGTGTGTGTGTTCGGACAGTCGAGTAGAAGTCAGTGCTCACTACCGCTTTGGGCACAAGGAGTAGCTGAACAAGTGCAGAGGAAGAAGAAAAAGAAGAAGATAAAGTGAACAAGAGGGACTGGCAATTCAAGGGGACAGTCAAATAGCAGCACCAGCATCAGCAGCACCAGAAATGGTCGTGCGGGAATGTCATTTGACGGCGCAGTGACTGTGTGCGCCACGAGCTGTGGTGCCCATCTAGAAAATGCATCACCATGGCCATCAACATCAGCATCAGCATCTCCACAGCATACGGCAGCGCTCGGTGAAGACAGTAGAAAGGAGAAAAGAGAGAGAGAGAGGGCCACCGTCGACAGAGTCAGTGAGAGTGTACGACTCGAATCAATTTCCCGTGGCATCATCTCTTTCTCACTCCCAACTCTGTGTGAGAGAGGCTTAGCAAAAAGATCATCGCAAGATAATTGAGAATTAAGCCCACTGGGCCGTGCACTGGCGGGCCACACGGAAGCAACCGAATGAGACGGTGGTGCGGTGGTGATGGTGGTGGTGGTGCGACTGGCGAAGATTCTCCAAACGGTTTCACTGCTGATGGCAAAAGTGATGCTGTGTTTGGGTGGTGAAGCTGCCACCGTCGCTGCTGACTCCTCCGCCGCTACGGCACCATTATCATTAGACACTCAATTGGCCCGAGAGCGAGAGCTAATTAAGAGAGGCAAAGGAGAAGAGCAATAAGAGCAGTAGTAGTAGTAGTAGAAGGAAAAGAAGATGGAATAGAAGGAAAAAGCACCAAAAGGAAAAAGGCGCTAGCGCCTGTCGCACACCGATTACGTGCACGTCCATTGAAATGCACACGAGCACACTGCACTGCAAAGTTTTCTTCTCCTCTTAGCCTTTTGAAAGGAGAAAGGAAAGAGGAAAAATAGTAGATGCAGCGAGTGGAAAAGATAAAAATAAAAGTCAAGTCAAGTCAAAAGTCAGAAGTCGGTTTTCAGGAAAGAAAAAGGAAAGAAAGGGAAGAAAGGGGCAACAGACAGGCAATAGGCAACAGCAGACGGACTTGCCTAAGCAGAAATTGCTCGGAAGCGACTTTGTAGTTTGCTGTCGCTGCTGCTGCTGTCTCAACAAATAGTAGAACCCATGATGATGATGAAGAGACACAAGGCAAATTGAATTGGAACGAAGGAAGAAGAAAAATAGAAAAAGAAGAAGAGCACTCGAGGAGAACGACAACGACGACGACGACCAGCAAGAGCTAGCTAGCTAGCGACACTCGAGGGGAATGCAAACTGGCTGACAAATTGTGCCGAACGTAGTGAACGTGATTACGCCTCTAATGAGCATTCAGTGGCCAGTGTAGTTCGCCGTTCTCCGTATTCTTCGCACTGGCATTCATTTCGGCGGACAGACAGTGCAAGTGTGCAAATTGTGCGACTTGTCGCCCTGACACCAAGTCTTCTCTCCAAGACTAAGCACAGGCCTGTTCTTTCCTCCTGAAGAACTTTCTCCGTAGTCCTTTGCGCACTGAACACTGTGACACAGTGACAGCAACTTTCGTTGACACCACCACCACCACCAGCAACTGACAGTTTTGGAGAGCGGAACCGGCACCGGAGAGGCTGCTGGTGATCGATGGTCCTCCCTTCAACGCTACTGTCCAAGCACGTGTTTTTGCAAACACGTTTCCTCTTTTCCTGTTGACTGATATGTTCTGCTGCTGCTGCTTTATAAATAGTGCAGCACTCTCTGGTGTCTCTGTGCCCAGGGCTCGTTAATCTCGCCAAGTCTGCCTGCTTTCCCTGCTCCTCTGTGCTGTCTGCCCTGGCACCGTGACCGATGTCAAAATGCGCTTATCTCTCTCCCTGCTTGGTAAAACGCCAAAAGTCACCCAAAAATAGAGCACTTTTTTTCTCTGGGTTTTGTCGAGAGGTACCCCATTCCAGTGAATAGATGCAACTGGGCAAATGGCTTAATGGGAAAAAGACGGGCTGCGGCGACTAATGCCCTAGGTGGGCTATGGCTTGTTAGGTTCGGTCACTGCAACATCAGCAGTGCACTGGCTGATGTGCACTGGCTGATGAAGCACAAGGGGCGCACTTTAATGGTGGTGAACACGTACGAAATGAGCGCCTGTAGATGAGCAAAGGCGATTGCCTTGCTCTCCTCGGACGAATGGATATTTGGGCACCCTGGTGAAGGGAGAGGGAAAAGTTGCAAAAAATTATGGGCAAGTGAGAAAGGGAGGGAGGGAGGGAGGCAAGGTCAAAGGCAACGAGTGCTGCAGAAGAGCTGCTGATTCTGCTGTTGCCGCTGGTAAACGGTCGAGTAGGGTGCTACAATAGCGTTTGAAAACGGTGACTCGATTCTGTGTCCTGGGACAGTGGTGTCTGTCTATGTCTGTGTGTGTGTGTGTGCATTGGCGGAAGATGAAAGTTGCGGCACTTGGCGGGCTTTGATTGCATTGGCGGCGGCGACGGTGGCGGTGAGCAGCCTTGCCCGTGCCTCTGCGCCAGCATGAAATATTCATGGCCCGGGCGCTGAGCACTGAACTGCCGTCTGTGCTGTGTGTGTGCTAGGGCAAGTCATGTACACGTCGACGGCTCAGAGGCCCAAACGGGAGGCTCATTCCAAACCGGGAAAGTGAGAGAAGTGAGAGCGACAAAAACAGCAAAAACTATGAAAGTACGAGCTAAACTAAGTTTTCTCTGCTCGGCTTACTTTGCTAAAGTAAATTTTTTACAATTGGCTAACCAGCAGCAGCAGCAACAGCAGGCGAAACAGTGAAGGGAGCAATTGAAGTGCAAAGGAATCATCGCCGCCTGTCCAGAGACTCGCACAGCTGAGCTTGTCTTTCTCTCTGTTCCGCAAGCAGCAGCAGTAGCAGCTCAATTGCCTTGCCTTGCCTCAATCAGTTGACAACACACAGCCAGACACACTGAAGCAGCCACTGTGGATTAGTGCGGAACTAGTGAAAAAGAGAAAGAGCGGATCGAAGTTAATCGAAATCGATGCACAGTGCTCAAAATACAGTACACTGTGTGTACTCGACACCGAGACGCGCGCCATTTGTGAGGGTTAAGCAGAAATTGGAAAGAAAAGCGGTAAACTTAGTAAAAAAAAGAAAAAACGGAAAATGGAAAGAATAAAAAGGACACACAATTGATCGGATTGCCTGCTTGCCGGCTGACTGCCTGAACATGTGGCAGTGTAAACAAGGCACACTGTTTCCATTTATTTCCAAACCAGCTAAGCTTTTTGGACACACACACAAATAGCTATTTGGTGTTATTGGCGACAGATAAGCAGCAGCAGCAGTAGCTAAAGTTCGTGCAGATAGTCATAGGAGAGTAGGCCTAAACAATGCTAATGAGACTGGAAGAACAAATCCAAATCGAGGAAGGGAAAAGATGGAACGTGACATTGAACAGAAAAGGCGAAGAATGAGCATCATAAGCAAGTGATGGTGAATCAAGTGCCAATCGACACTACAAAGCAGCAGCAGCAACGTCAATCGTCTCAAAGTGGATAATTCGCAGCATATTTTGGATTGCTGGTAGTGGAGCTGGTGCTCACCAGTCTCTCTCTGTCATTACCACCACTAAAGACGATGAGTGGCAGTGTCTTTTCAGTGTTTCTTCTTCTTGGGTAGTAAAAAGAAGAAGAGCATAGTGCACTTGTCGGCATCGATTACCATCGTGCCAAAGACCAGAAGCAGTTTCGAAGGCGCTCAAATTGCATGGCTGCGCATTTTGAAGCAGAACAGATTCAAATTGAGAGAGAAAGAGAGGGTGGGCGACTGAAGAACATATCTAAAAAGTAGCAATGCTTTAAATGTGACACTTGAAGTACCACTGGTGCACTGTGCTTTGTCTAACTGTCTAACTTCTTCTGCTTCTTCTTCTTCTTCATCATCTTGTGTCTCAAGAGGCACACTGTCGCCGTCTCCGATGATGTCCTCACTGTCTTGGTCTCTAAGTCTCTCTTAGCCTCGCTCTTTACTCTAATGACGACAGGCCATTTTGGCAAATGTGCACCACACACAGACACTACCAGGATGCCATTTGATAAATCAGCAAGACAATCGATTGCTGCAGTAACTGCTAGTTTTTGCTGATTAATTATCTGCGAAAGTGGAAAGACCAAATGAGCGACAATTGACACGGCTCGCTCGCTCGAAAATGAAGAAGACAAAAAACATCAGATCTATTTGATTTGAATTAGCCTTCCCTTTCCTCAATTGATGCCCGTTTTAAAAAAACTCCGCGACCCTGCACATCGATACACTTTCCCTTGTTTTTATACACTTTATTGCACTGTTCACTTCCTCGACAATCAATCTGTCCAACAGTGTAATTGGCTGGAGTGCTTTTGTAGTGCAGAGAGAAAGGGAACGGGAATAAAAAAAGTGGCTCGCTTTTTCCTGTCAATGTCCAACAGCAGTGAAAACAAGCGGAAATGACGGCCAGTTAGCTGGTGGTGGTGGTGGTAGTGGTGGAGCAGAGCAGTGCACTCGTCCAGAATGGAGCCGACAAGGCAAAACACACACAGACACAAGCAATTGCGCCAGTGATGTGACAAAAACTTTTCACTGCGTACCAACGAGAGAAAATGGCGACCATTGGCCAATCGTGATGAATCGCAATTAGTGAGTGCCAGTGCGACCCTTCCCTTCACTGCTAACTCATGGGCCCCCCTTCACTGCTGATTTTCTGAAGCATTGAACTCAGGCTGACCAGCACACCTCAATCGGACTGTCCACTCTTGGCACCGTCCACTGACTTGAGCTAAACTGAGTTGGCAGAGGTACACCAGTAAAGCTGGCAGATCAGAACAGTCAAGTCTAACTTATAGCTCATTCTCACATTCTCATCGTCTGACTGTCAGATTACCTGGCACCTCACCTTGTGTGCATTGCAAACAAACGACAACTGTTCTGTCATTTTATCCTTTAGTCCGAATCGCGTGTCCATAAACAAACAAAAAAGTGCAGTGCACACTTCCCAAGTAGCAGTGAAAAGTGCAAAGTGTGATGTGGCTGTCTCCGCTGGGATGAGCTCAGCTACATCGATTGCATCTCTATTTTTTCTCCCTATCTTCGACGCCTGCCAGTTGAGCCGTCAATTAAGAAGCACAGGAGCAAAAAAAAGTCTTCTCAGCAAAAGAAGCTCTTCTCATATAAATTTAAGGGTAAAACAAACACACAGAGAGACATAAGCACAGAGGCATCCTGGGTAAATCCCGGTATATAGGCTGTGGTGGCTAATAGATTGCCTTTTAGGCCAAGTTTTCATCAATTGCCATACAACAGTAGCAGTAGCAGCAGTGTGGGGTAATGCACACAAAAGATGTGTGTGTTTGGCTCTTAGATAGTTTCAGCAAAGTACAATGCCGACTGCCACTGGGAATCTCATTACAAGTCGCAACACTACTACTGGCTGCCCAAGCGAGAGAGTTACCTTCTGGCAATTGAATTACTGCTTGGGCAAATTGAATTAGCCCCTGTCAGTGATGCCAGCAGTCGCAGTATGCCACTATCACCATCAGCAGCAGCACTACTTCCACTAGTCTGCTGTGAGATTAGTGCGCTCATCATTCAATTAGTGCGACATATGCCAGTGATGCATTCGATTAGTGCAGGCAGTTGGGCTGTAGTCTGGCGCCGCACACACACACACCAGAAACTGGCCCAGAGTGGGCCAGCGGCGAAAAGAAGGCAAAAAGAGCCAACAAGGCAAGTCTGTGCGGTTGGCCACAATTAGCGACACTAATTGAGTGCCTCTGACAGCTCGTGTCAGTGGCTGGGGTTGCTGCTGCTGGAGCACTTGCACCAGAGTCGACACCAAATGACAGTGACGAGAGCAGAGAGAAAGAGCCGTGTGGGACTAATCGGTTCAGCTGACTGAGCTCGGTCACTGGCCAGGGGCAATATGTCAGTAAGTGGAAACAAACTCGCTTGCTTCTCTCTTAAATGACTGAATTAAAGTGGAGGGAAAGGGATGAAATGAATGCAGAATCAGGCAACGGCTGCTGCTTCTGCTGCTTCTGGACCGGCTGCGCTGTGACACGGTCGCGCGCGTGTTATGTCAATTAGAAGTGGCCGTAGTGGACAGTGAGACTTGATGCCCTGCCAACGAGGCTTTGATTGACTGGACTCACTGAGCTCAGTGCCCTCTCTGGTTCCCGCTGAGTGAAACTCTGAAGAGAAGAGGAGACCGCTCTGTCTCTTCAATGCCTGCTGGTGGCGACCAACTGTTCATTGACCAGTGGTAGTAGTGATCTGATGTAGTCTCTCTGATGTAGTATCGCTGATGTAGTCGTCCTGTGTGTCCGAGCATTGTCTGTGTTTGCTTAGTGTGCAAGAACAACCGACAACAGAAACAACAACACAGAGAAGAGGAGGAATGGACGCGTCGGCACTGTCAGGCAGTACAGACAAATGCATCCACTACTACCGGACCGGGGCCACTGGTAGTGCTGCTGCTGATGCTGAATGCAATTAACAGAGAGACCGGCAGGAGGCGAGATCGTTTGATCGTTTCCACCACCACCACCACAGCAAGTCCATGTGATTGCCATTGTGATTGTGCTGGCGTGTGTGTTTGCAGAGCAAGTTTAAAACTTGCAAAACTTTCATAAGTTCGTGGATTAGCGTTCAACGAAGCAAATTAATGCGACCGGAGAATGAAAATGCGGTGCTGCTGCTGTTGTTGTTGTTGGTGCTGGTTGTGCATTTTGCTTGCACCAGATCGCCCGCAATGGGTTGCAGGGTTATCAACGCAACTAACGGGGCTACAACGGCAATTTCAGCAGCAGCACCAAGTTCAGTACAAAACAGAAAAGAGTGCAGAGCACACTGCAGCTACTGGAATTGCGCCAGTGGAGCGAAAAGGAGAGAGAAAAGCCGGCGATTGAGCCTGACAACAATGAGAGAAGAGTAGACAGAGTGAGGCACTCCCACCAAAGTGTCACGTTTCCTAGGCGTTTGAAAAGCAGCCACATAGGCCAAAAGCCAAATTGCCCAAGCTGGTAATCCTCAAAGTTTTGCTCTTTCTCTCCTTCTCCTTCTCCCTTTCTCTGGCCACTAACCTTGTCTCCATCATTTATGACCGCTAGTGGGGTGAAAAGTTTGTGTCAGCTGCGATGTTGCCATTGCTGCTGATGCTGTCAACTGACACTGCTCGGAAACTGAAACCCAAAAAAGATGAAGCGGGGGAAAAGGCGCAGGAGAATGATGACTCTGTGGAAGATTACGTGCCTAAACTGAGTGTAAGGAGTTGAACGACACAGAGTCAGTTGGAATAGAATGGTCATCGAACTACTAATGATTCGTCATTAGCTGTGAAGCTCTGATCGGAGAGTGGAGATTGTAAACGAAGAAAAAGAAAATGGACAACAGGAGAAACGCTAGAATGCTAGAGACTAGTGAAGAGTGTGAAAGACAAGTGCTCTAAAGAACATGAGGAGAGTTGGGTTTGCGCTGATCACGCACTGCAGAGCCCAGTGAAGTTGGCATCTAAACAAACCGACTGGCTCTCCTTGACAGATCTCGTCAAATTGCCCAGTCTGCCAAGAAAGTAGAGGGTGACCTCTAGTGTAAACATGACCGCCGTCGTGGTCCTCGTTGAAGGAGTGTTCTGCCTGCTCTTTAAAGTAAATATGCTCTGTACTTGGCCATAACGGCAATTAGGCGAAGTGATCACCACTGCCAACTGTCCGATCTTGAAGAGAACGGAGAAAACGGCGTGTGTGTTGGCTGCCAACGTTGGTCGTCATCGTCGTTGCCGTGACTGGCCGTTGTCTTCCACACAAAACACAGCACAGCAGCAGTACTGGTGGAAAGCATTAGTTTCGGTGGCGATGTGATTAGGCAAATGAGCTTCACCACCACCACCACCGGGAGACAACGGTCCAGGCAACTGGAGACGCGGACACCGAGTTGACAGAGAGCAGCTTCACTCTTCTCTTTTTCTCCTCTGCCGTCAAAGAGTGATCTGAAGAGGTCGAAGTGCACCACCAACACTTGCCCTGAGTTGAGCCAATCGACGAGCAAACGACTCATTTCAGCTGAAGTCAGTTGTAGTCTCGATCAGGCCGATAATGAAGGCAAACTAGAGATAGCGGGCAATCATGGGCACAAGTGCCGGTCACTGAGAAAGAGAAAAAGAGCAACTGCCTGCAATTCCCGAAGGAGAAGGAGAGCGAGAGGCCAAACGCCAGGAATAACCGTGACACTGAGAATGAAGGAAAAGGAGAAGGGGCAAGTGAGAGTTCAGAAGAATTGCAAGAGAATAAAGCAGAAAGCACACAACCCGAATGACCGACAGTGGTGACCGTCCTTGGACCAGCACTTCCTCAATGTCCAGTGAGCTCCTCGATGCACGCGTGGCCATCGCGTGGTCTGACCATGGTGACCATTAGAAAGAGAGAGAGAGAGGAACGTTAGCTCTCCCACCGAACTCAATGGTGTGTGTACGGCGGGGATCACATTAGCACAATTCGACGCGTCATTCGCATTCCAGGCACAAATCACCAGAGAAGGAAGACTAATAGAGACGAACAAGTGAGAACGGAGGAGATTGCTCGCCTGCTGCTGCTGCTGCTGAAACAATGGCTTTCCCTGAAACTGTGCAGCAATGTGATAGCAGAGACAGGGGACAGCCACACTGTCGCACAGCACTGAATCACCGGACAGAGAAAAAGAGAAAGAGAATCAGGCGCGGGAAGCTGCGTGGGCCGATTTCAAGCGGGAGCTTACCCGAGCCTGAGCATGAGACCGAAATGTTCGGTGTGCTTCGGCGGTGAGCACAGCACTGGCACAGGCACAGGCATATTAATTACATTTGCACTGTCCACAGTTAGCTGCTAGAGATGGCGGAGATAGAGAGTCAGAACACACACATACACACACACAATGGCACAGTGCACAATCAAGTAAATTGAAATATCGACCAGGTATTAATCACCAGGCAGCAAGCGTCTGCCCCCGCCTAATGGTCGTTATTTATGACGCATCAAGGTGCTGTGGACAACAGCAGCAGCAGCAAAGCTGACGACAGCCTTCAGAACAGCCCATGAACAGTTGTTCTGATCTGCTGCACCAAAGAACAGGACAATATGGCACTGTTGTGCTGTCTGCCAATTGTCTCCTATTGACTCTAGTGGCCGTCACTGCAGTGTGACGTGCAAACAGGCAGTGTGGCCAGCACCAACTAACTGCTCCGTCGACAATGAGTCTAGCCACGCACTCGTTAGCATGTCAATTGACAGCGGCAGGTGAGACTAATTGTCATCGATTGCCTCTAATAAATTAATCCTCTCTCAGGTGTGAGAACTGAACTGCTAGACTGCGGAGGAGCAGTTGCCGTAGCCGTCACCACCATCAGCACTCGCTCTGGTCCATTTGCCTGGGCACGCACAGACGGCAGGGGCACCGTCTGCTGATGAGTTCACCACCTTTGGTGCTCTGCCAAGCTCGGCGGCATGTGCTGATTCTGTTTCAGTGTGTCGACAACAACAACGGCAGCAGCAGTGTTGATGAAATGCATGTTGAGACATGACTGACTGTCCGACTGGCTGGCTGACGATCACGGTAATGGAGCACACATTCACACACATACAGCACACACAGCAACTCACTTACTGCACTCTGCACTAATGCCTTCTGCCAAAGTGGTAATGAGGCAATGAGCACACAGAGTGCATACACTGCTTCAGTGTGTGTTCCTACCTTATGGAAGTGTCCACCAGGAGCACTCGACCACTGCCCTGATATCAAACACCGCCAAAAGTACCACCGAGTTGACCGACCACCATTCTGGCAAGGGCAAATATGCTGGCCAAGTGCTGGCCAGTCTTCACTTAGCCACTGAGCAGAAACTGACACAGATGCTCCAGTCTTGTGGGACCCAGGTCTGCGGCACAGAAGGTCTGCGCAGCATTGAGCTGGCTGGAAAAAATGATAAACTCCAGGGAATGCCTCGCCCTTGTGCCGTCTGTGGTCGGCCAGGCTGGCCAGAGCAAGCCAAGCCAGGCAACTCAACTCAGCTCAACAATCCCGTCGGTGCGCCCGTATGGTGTGTCAGATTGGACCAAGATGTAAACAGAAGAGGAAGAAGCAGTGCCCGGGCTATTAATATACCCAGCGAATGAATGAAAGCTGTCTCAGTGTGGGTTGCCTCCTCCTCCTTCTTCTTCTCCTCCTCATCATCACCGGCACTGGTGCATTCAATCAGGCAGAACGTGTTGAGTCATTGTTGACCATTGCAACATCTGGTCTGCCATGTGTGTTTGTGCAATTGACTGCACACAACGACGGTTGGTCAGTGTGCTGTTGTTCAGTGCAGTCTGTGGGTGCTCTTTATTTTCACTAGCATCGAAAATCGATTCGCCTTCTAATTGAAAACAAAACAAAGCTCACCCTTCTGCTACCCAAGCTGGAGAAAGCTGAGCCAGGCTGAACTAAACCTAACTGCTGCATCGTGGAGTCATCCCAACAAAACAGCCAAAGCAGCATCATCATCATCATCAATGTTGTAGACACTGGCAATTTTGCACAGGCAGCGCAAAGATAAGACCACTGAGCAAATATGGGTTCGGCACTGCGATGGCTGCTCGGGGTCTGAGAGAGAGAAAGCCAGTGCAAAAAGGGCACAAATGAGCGAGTGAGTAAATTGGTGCAGCATTTGGCAGAGCAGAGCGACAAGAATCAACTGGGAAAAAAGGGGGAGGCCACATCACATCACAGTGAGTGCCCCATCGTGTAAACGGGCTCATAAAATGGCCATTCAGTGCCCAGACAGGGGCACATAAAAACGCTGGCTCTAGTGGTGGTAGTGGTGGTGGCGGTGGTCACAGGCAAATTAGCAACCACCCTCCGACCGTTAACGGGGGAGAGGGTCTCCAAACTTCAGGACATAACAGCCGAATGAAGACTGTAAACGGCAGGCAAATATATTCTTCATTGTAGCCAGTAGCTTAATGATTGATGCAGCATCATAAAAGGCGGCAGAGCAATCGATTTATGGGCAGAGAAGAAGCAGTGAGTAAAGGCTAATTCTCACTCTTCTCATTCTTCCCCGCATACAATATATTCCCTGACATGTGCTGTAAATTGTCGATTCGATTGTAATTATAAATAAAATATCATGCAAGCAACCAGGGCGCCAGGGCGAACACAACTGAATCAGAAGCAGTGAACACGGAAAAAAATTCAGCGCAGCAATGTGGAAATGATTCGAGGTGCGATTAGCTCAGTGCCGCATGAAGCCATCAAGCCCAGCAAGGAAGGGGAATATCACAGCACAGCACAGCAAACACATCAGCTCACGCACAGACACTGCCATCAGTGCCAATTGAAACAAAGAGGCACTTCATTAGCCAAATGATCAGGCCAGCAAAGCTGAGACAAGCGAAGAGAATAAAGGCAATGAATGCAAACAACTGTGGCAGCCGAAAAAAGAAGAAGAAGAGCCAGAACAGATGCGGAATAGGCAGATAGATCGAAGAGGAGGGGAGGGGGTAAAAGAAGATCAGGAAGAGGCTGTCGCCGGTGGCAGACACGATGCAGAGCTGTGCAAGCACACAAAGCACTCTGAAACTGTCTGTTCGGTCTTGGAATTGCCTGGCGCCCAGCAGCAAGTCAATTGAATCAAACTGAATTCCTGAACTCCTGCTGCCGCTGCCGCTGCTGCCGGCTGATGGATGCGACTGCCTGGGAATCAATCAAAGGAGCAAATGGATGAGCTGCTGCTGCTGCTCGCTGCAATTAGCGCTGAAGTGCGAACAACTGTGGTAGTGGTGAAAAGACAGCAAGGAGAACACATGAACATGAGAATGGAACACTGCTTCAGTGTTGGCGTCGATGCGAATTAATAGCCAGCAAATAAATCAAACAACCAGACCAAGTGAAGCGGAATGGGCTCCGGAACAATTCAGAAGCCGACGATGAGTTGGCCAGAGCGGCACAGGCTCAAGCACATTCACACAAATACTCACAGCCACTCACAGATACTCAGTCAGTCCGTGAGCACGGACAGGACAAGACAATAAACAGAAAAGAGAATGCAAATTAAAAATAGATTGCCTGCCTGCTGCATCCGCACTGATGCTAGGGCGACGACTGATGCAGATGAAGCAGCAGCAGCAACGGCAGTAGCTGGAGCAGCACATGCGACGACAGGGACGAGAATAGCTCAGGACACGTAGCATGCTTATCATTTGCAAATTAACCGATTCTACGAGGCCGTATACACAAGTTGGAGCTTCGGCCAATTAGGCGAGTAACTGTGCCGACACCGTTACCAGTAAAGGCTGCTGCTGCTGCTGTTGCCGATAGGCAAACACCCTGGTTGTTGACTTTTACTGGTCGTGGTGGAGCTCTGTCTTAATGGTGGAGGAGAGCTTAGCAGAAACCATTGCCTGCCTGCCTGTCTGCAGACACTTGTCCTTTAATTAAAAGGGAAACCAATTGCCCCGTCCGAGGTGTGTATGTGTGTGAGCTACTCTACGACTCTCGAGTGCCTGTATACTTTGCTTTTAAGTATCGTTCCGTTGTACATAAGTGCAGCAACTTGGCGTGTGTGTAGCTAATATAAACAAAGTGCGCTGTTCACACTGCAACGACGACTAACTTGCTAAGGCTGACAATAAAAAAAACAGCGCCAGAGGGCTTGTTTTCTCATTCCCGCAAATGGCCGAACATAAGACGACGAATACGAACAGACATTAAGAGGGGTGGCCAGAAAATGATGGCAACACTTACATGAAATGCTCTGCGAGTTGGAGACGCCAATTTGGTGGCTGATGGTGACGAGCAGCAGGTAAAGAGGTAGAAGTGTGCTCAGGCGGTGATGGCACAATTGGACGGCAATTGGCCTCAGTTGGCTGATGATCTTCATCACTGAATGGTGGTGGTGGTGTTGGTGGCGGTTGTGGTGGTGGTGGAGCATGGCGAGGTGCAAGGAGGTGAGCGGAGGGCAGTGTTGTCGATGGCACAGAGCAGAGGAAAAGGTGAGGAAGATGCTCGGTCATCGAGGTGAAAAAACAGGTAGCAGGTCTAGTCTAGTAGAAGAGCTAAGACATGGCAGTTGTCTGCCGGAGACATGGCGAAGAGGGGCCTGTTGCCAGGGTGCTGAGGATGGTCATCACATTAGAATGCGAGAAGATGCGTCCACTAGGGGCACTGACAGAGATATTGATGATGATGATGATGACGAGGATGAGGATGATGGCCGAGGTGACAGGGAATGAGCGGCACTAGAGGACAACATCGCTGGCAGTGGCACCAGACGACACCAGCACCGGGAACGCTAGTTTGACGACGTGGGTGCCCACGTAATGGACGCTTGGAAGAGACCAGTCCCGGTGACTCATAGGGAGAGTCAACAGAGCCACTGTGGCGGGTGAGAGGTGCTGCCAGAGGAAGGGAGAGAAAGAGAAGGGAGCCCGGACACGAGGCGACGAGGCGGCTTGGAACAGACTGAAACACAACGCCGAGATCGGAGCTGAACTGAACTGAACTGTCAGGAGAAGCTGCTGCTGCTGGAGAAGCGCCAGCGGATCAAAGCAGAAGCAGTAGTGGCGGCCAAGGGTGGGAATCGAGTCCACTTTTCCGCAGTAGCTACACAGCCAACGCTAGAGGGCGCGTAACGTTGGCTGTGTAGCTACTGCGGAAAAGTGGACTCGATTCCCACCCTTGGTGGCGGCTGTGATCGCCAGTGAATGCACAGAAACACACACAAACACTCACAACGCAGAGAGAGTGTCAGTAGAAGGGGCAGCCGTCTCTGTTGGATTCCAGCGTCGGCCACAGTGGAACGTGTTAGCGGCACTGGCCAGACTGACTGCTTTCAGCTCGCTGATCTGCTCTCTCTCTCTCTCTCTCTCTCTCTCTCTCGCTCTCTCTCTCTCTGCTTCGACCCTCTTCTACCCGCTGCTGCACACCCGACATGCTGCCCCTCTGCCCTCCAGCAGACTAGCTCTCCTGCCTTCCTATCAAATCTGCCGCTGTGGTCTCGTGGTTCGACTAGCGCTGAGGTGCCAACTCGTCGGTGATGCTACTGCCGTTTCGGAGGTAGCAGTAATGTGCTGCCTCGTCTGCACTGCTTCTCCTCCTCCCTCCCTCCGTTCCAGAGCCAACTTTTTTCGGATCGCTTTTGGCGCACTTTTAGCAGCTAACACCAGCCGGCTAACCGACGATACTGGAGGGGGATAAAATGCAATTTTTATTGGGTTTACTGGGTAGATGTAGAACTTTTGAATATCATTTGTAAGTTTTGTATGTGTTGTGCTGTACGGATGAGTTTAAGGATTATTGTAGTCTGGTAGTTAATGAGCCCTTTGATGAGAGAGCTCTACATGAGCGCAAAAATAAAATAAAGATAATATAAAAAGTCAAACATGGGCAGAGCAGATGTCCGGCAGCAGCAGCAGCACAGGTCTACCACCTGAGGCGGCCGGTCGGTCGTCGCTCTTCTGCGTACAGTGTGTGTAATAATATAGAGAGGCAAGTGAATTCATGAGTGTGTAAACTAAATGTCACGGAAAAAGATGATGAATAGTGGTGTGTGGTTGTTGAATGCATCGAAAGTAATAGTAAAAGTAAGAGGGATATAGTGGCATATCTATGGAAATGTGCAATGAGGAGGAAATATATCGGAGGCTTACTTTCTTGAACGGTTGTACGGTGATACAAGGAGAGCCAGCGTTATCAGTAGTGTAATAGTGCAGTAGTCGCCTCACAAGCTGAAAAAGGAAAAAATCTGCCTTCAAGTTTCGGTGCCGGGCAGTAGGCACACACACCCAATCACACACTACTTCCTCCCACGTCCTCGACCGCGTCCACGACTCCGAGTCGTTGGCTCTGGCTCGGGAGAAGGCGACAGTCGCACTGGAGACCTGTGTTCAAGAGCAGTGTCAAGTGGGGTCGTTGATAGAGAAGCAGCGTAAACTTACCGGATCGTTTTAGCGATGCGGAGCGATTTGCGAGGAGGTGATGTGTCGTTCTCACGAGCCCGACTTGATGAAGCAGTGGTGGCAGCGGCGGCTGCAGCGGCAGTAGCAGCAGCTGTCGCCTTCGAGGGAGGACGACCTCTCTTGGGACGTGCCTCCGCCTCTTCCGCCGGCGCCTGCTCCGTTGTCCTGCCCTCCGAAGCCTGCTGGGCACCTCCGTCCCCGGTGTTGCTGTCATCAAAGTCGTACTCTGAACGCTCTGCCGCGCTCTTCTCCGCGGTAGAGGAGTTCGCTTCACCCTCGGCCAGTGAATTGGCTTCGGCCTCATTGTCCGAGTTCATGACAATCTGCTGCTTGCGCGAACGTGTCGGGTGCTGTGCAGTGCTGTTGGCCGCATCGCCCTCGATGATAAACTCATCGATTAGTTCAGTTGAAGTGTTGGCCTTGTGTCGGAGCGGCTTCTTTGCCTACAAGCAAACGATCGAATATAAAACCATTTCCAGGATACTAAAACAAATAAAACTTACGTGTGAGTTTTTAGACATTTTCCCGAGCATTTCAGTCTCAAGTCCGCACTTTTTCGGAGGAGCAAACTGCATCGCAGGTGGCAAGTAGCTCTTGGTGCCGTTTTCAGTGTCATGAGAAGCTGTTGTCAGATGTTGAAACAAATTGTAAATTGTAAAACAAATACACTAGAAATAGAAGTTTAAAAGGAAGGACACTTACGTGAAAAGTATTTTCCAGGCAGGCTAGGTTGCACAGGAAAGTCTTTGAGTAGAAAGTTCTGCGTCTTACTCATAACCAGGCCCATTGCGAGGTCACAAGCGGCCCAAATTCTGTAGTTGGTATGCGTAGCATTGCTAGAAACAACCGGATCTACCGCTGGATTCCTGTAGTTAGACGCCGTGATTCGATCAATACAGTGCTTCATGTTTTCAAAGGTTTTCTTGAAGAAGGAAAATGAATACAGTTCATTCTTGAGAACCAGCGACTCCATGGCGAACCACAGGCAATCTATAGAGCATTTATAAAAGCAGTGTTAGAAAAAAAACTTTAAGTAAAAACCACCTTCAACTCACCCTTAACCTTCTCAAGCTGCTCCACGTCGTCGTACTGACTGAAGAAGGGCATATGAGCGATGAGGTGAATGACGAAGGGCATGACACAGTCAGGAACGATACTCTTCAGATTGGGCGTCACTCGCGACTTGACGAGATCTCGACGCTTCACGTAGTTCACGTTCAGGTAGTTCCTGATCTTGGTCTTAAAGTTGTTGTTCTCAAAAAGCCCTCCCAGGGAGAGGAAGGCTAAAAACTCCAGGCCCAAGTTGAGAGAGAGTAGGCCCTTCTGCAGCTTGGCGAGGAACTTCTCCTGAACAAACTCCTGCTCGTCGAGGAGGGTGGTCGCCAGGCAGTGCCACTGCTGAGCCGTCATAATGTCCAAGGTGGTGGCGCACTTCTGGAAAACGGGCTCGCTGTTTGAGTTGATCGACGAGAGGGCGTCATTGGAGGCGATCTTGATCATGGCATTGGCGGCTGTCAGTCGCATGTAGGCCTTCTCGAGAGTGGTGCCACCACGGCCATTACCATTCAGGTCACCACCATTCTGAATGATGGTCTTCAGTAGTTGAAGGGCGTTGGTAGCCGCCTTTTGATAGTAGCCTACAAAAGTGGAAAAAAGTGTGGGTCAATACACAACAATTTTGAACAACTAAAAACATTCTGAAAACATACTGTGAGTTTCTTCCTGAGTCTCATGTGGAACTGAAAATTTGAAAAACAAATATTAGAACTGATGATGATGATGCAAAATGAAATAAAAACCCACCCATAATGGAATTCAACTTGAGTCCGTAAATCCACCTAACCAGCAGTTTGATTCCTTCACACTTGGCCTTCACCTCGGCGCTCAAGCCCTCGTACACAACATTGACGTCAGTGGTGGCACTCTTCTCCTTTTCAGTGTTCTGAAGCGTTTCAATCTCGTGCTCAGTTCGAACGTCCTTCAGCAACAGCCCCTGCACGATAAACTTCTGTACGATGGAGCGTAGCATCTTGGGAAAGTACACGTAGCCACCATTGATGGCGATCATTCCGAGGGCAACTAAATGCACTTGAAAGAATGGAGTGCTAGTGAGGGAAAGCTCCGCCGACTAAAAACAAAAGGGGAGAGTAAAGTTATAGAAAGGTGAATATAGTAAGCCGGCTTCCGCCTTACCTTGATTTTGTCAATGATTTCCCCAAACACTCTAACTTTAGTGGTGTCATCCAAAATGATGGCGTTCAAACACTGGACGGCGTACTTGGCCTGCTTGGTCGTTGCAGCTACAAATAAAACAAAAAATTGTTAGTTTTGCTACGAATAAATGTTCTCAGCTATCGTACCATTGAGGATGTACTTGTCCACTAGTCGAGTAATGAACTCCTCATTTTCCGCCCACCAGGGAACGGTGGTATTCTCCAACGCCTCCATGCTGTCAGAGAAGGCAGTGGCGCCAATGTTGGTGAGAATCTGCAGCACTGTCTCGGCAATCTGGTGCTGTGTTCCGCACTGCCAGAGGAAGGGCAACAGGTAGGCGTTGAAAATCTCACGACCGTGAAAGAGAGCCGGAAACACATTCGATAGAGTGTGAATCAGCTGCAGTCCTCGCAAGGCTGAGTTTCGCAGGCCCATCTGATTGTCGAGCTCTCCGTCGCCGATGAGCGAGTCAGAGACGTAGTTGAAGAGCATCAGCAGCCCCTGGTGGTCGATCATGATGGGGGCAATGCGCTCCATCAGCTGCTTGATGATCATGTAGAAGGAGTTTGTCTGCACGGGGAAGCCAAGCGATTTGAGAATCTCTCGAACCGACTGCTCAATGACCGAGCTGTTGGCCGGTGCGATGCACTTTCCGTCTTCGGTCATTTGAATGAAGGAAGCCGATGTCACAATCAGATTCATGTGCTGCTTGGCAGTCATGTTGGTTTCTACGCAAAAAAAAGAAGACTACAATTAAAAAAGAAAGTATTGGAAAAGGGAGAACAAAACAAACCCAAGTTAAGACAGAGCTTGTTGATGTACTCCTCCGACTTGACGGGCTCAGTTAGATTCTTCGCCACAATGGCCACCTTGGCCTTCAACTGCAAGTCTCGGTCTTCCACCTTGTCAACGCGGCTAAATAGGGTGAAACATATGTAGTGGCGAAAAGTGGTTAAAAAGCGCCAATTCTTACCATAGAATGTCCATCACGTCCTTCATCTGTCGGCGGACGCCCTGCTGCTGCTTGAGGAGCTCATTGAAGGCGCGCGACGCATTGCCGTCAATGGAGCAGTAGAAGACGTAGAGGGCCTTCATGCGCTGCGTCAGCGGCAGCGAGAAGGGAATGAGACAGGTGTGGAGAATGCGCTCCACCAGCAGCTTGTCCTCCAGCTGCGTCTGGTAGTAGTTGTGCATGCACTTGTTCTTGATCCAGCTCAGCATTCGCAGCGAGCCCTGCGCCTCATCGGAGACCACCTCCTCGTTGTTGGCCAGGTGAAAGTTGTACTGCTTGTACAGCTGCGCCATGCCGAGCAGCGCCTCACGGCGGATCTTGAACTTCTTGTCCAGTGTGCGCTCCTGCAAACAAAAGTTATTGTCGTAAAAATCCTCTTTTTAAAAAAAGCCGCTCGCCTTACCTTGACAAACTCCAGCAGGCACTCATTGATGTTCTCAATGCCTTTCTTGCCGGCGGAGATGATGGCCATGACCACCTCGTAGCGGACGTTCTCGTCGGCGTCATGCTGACGCTGTCGCAGCTGCTCGGTAATGTCCATGCGAAGTTCAGGGTGGTTCACGAGAAAGTGCATTGAGTACTGGACGCAGCGCACTCGCACCGTCACGTTAATGTCGCGGAAACGGCCCAGAAATGACTTCCATATCTCCTGATAGCGGACAGCCAGTTCGGAGTTCTTGTCGGAGAAGAGTCGAGCCAGCAGCTTGGTGTATTCGCAGCGTTCCTTCTCCTCGTTGCTCTTCAACTTGAACTCAATCATCGGTATGGTGCTCTGAACCAGGGCAGGGCAAATCTGATTCAGCTCGTAGATTAGCTCGCAAATCTGCGGAATGGACACAACGTTGTTGGCTTGCTTTTTCTTGTTATTCTTCCCCTTTGGATCATCGGCGTCGTTGTCATTGCTTGCCCCCTCATCGTCAGAGGCGTCGCCGTTTTCGTTTACGCCCCTGGTGATGGCCTTTGAAAAGTACGTTTGCAGGTACGGCTCCATGGTGGCACAGGTCTTGATGAGAATCTGCGATGCTAGCCAGTAGGCTTGCTTGTTGGTAGTCTACAGAGGAGAATAATGTTGATAAACAAATACACACAAACAGGCCATTTACGGAACTTACCTTCTTTGGGTCAATCACTTGGAAGAGAATAATCTGAAGCAATTTAGTCGACACGGTGTCAGATTCGGAAATCAGTGGTGTCAACATGTCCAGCATAAAGTTCTTCACTTTGTCACTGTGATTTTCATTGACAATCTAAAGAGTCAAAAGATGTTTTAGAAGGATGAAACATGTATGTCGAAAACAAAGTTACTTTGAAAATGAGCGAGAAAAGCTCACAGAAAATATGCTGAGACTCCTCGAGCTCAATGCAGATGTTAAACGATTTGACCCAGGCAAGATTCTGTCGATGATCGAGATAAAATACATTAGGTTGACTGATTATGGAGTCAAATTAAGTGAAACAGACCTCAAGAAGATAGAAGTAGCGCTTGAAGGTGGCGTCTTTTGGATCTTGCAAACCCCTCAGCTGTTGAATAAAAAAGAGAAAGATTCTCCTGATCATGTCCGACGTTTCGTAAGGGGCATTCGGTGCGTAGACTCGAAACACATCGGCAATAGAGCAGGCCACCAGAAGGCGGACATCTCGTGAATGGTGTTCGAGAAAGTAATCATTAGCTGCAACAGCCATTAATTAGAAGACATGGCGAAAAGAGTTGGTAAGGCACATACCGAGGTACAAGGCCAGTGGCACGAAGTTCTGGTTGTTCTCCTCCTGGGACATTTGCTGGAAGGCCATGGCAATGTCTTTGAGCCTGTGAAGAAGAACCACCATGGATTCAAATGAGTTAGGACAATGTAAAAATAATGAGATGGCGCCATTTTGGTGCCCACCGAATCAACTGAAGTATAAACACAGATAGCGTCAGTGGGCCTTTGACAGACTGCCGGCGCTGTTTGAGCCCGTGTCAGCCTCAGAACGTCGCCGGAAGTGGTTCACACTGGCGGTGTTTGCTGACTGGGTCATGGGGTGAAACTGCAAATTGAGCACTTACCTTCGGATTAGATCGTCGGTGCTCAGCTCCTCGTTGATGTCCTTACATCCTTGCGGGTACTTAATCTCCGCCGAGCGAATGCCGTGGTTTGTTGCCATCTTGAGGCGTTTGAACAGGCAGGTTTGGGTGGTATTTTGCAATTAACCGATGAGATGGGCCATTTAACGACTATCAGCCCAGTCTACGTTGGGGTAACTCAATCGGCTTTGTACTGATATTCTCTCTGAGCAGAAACGAGCACGGTCTGTGGCCGCCAGGCAGCGCTGATGCTGATGGTCGCGCTCAGACCGCGCAATTTAACGGCCAAAATCTCCCGGGCATTCCGCCACTCGCCCACGACTGACGCCCACTCTAGATCTGACCAGCCGATAGTCAGCCACTTATTGGACGCTAAAAATATTTTCCGGAGTTCTGAAAGTACCCAATTTCCCTTGTTTTCTCCTTCTCTCGTTCTCAGATCCCACCTTGGTAACGTCTTCTGCTGACGTTCGCTTTATTGTGAATTTTTGGTGTGCCTCTCTCTCTCTAGCTTTCTCTTTGGAGAGCTCCATTTGAATTGCACTTCAAAGCTCCTGCTGTTGCTGCCTTTTCATCCCCTTGCATTCCCTTTGCATCACTTCTCCGAAAGTTCAGCACCATGAGCAAGGCACACCCACCGGAGCTGAAGAAGTACATGGACAAGCGACTGTCACGTAAGTGTTTGCTTTTGGTGGCTGTTTGCCGGTCGGTGCTAAAACCTCTTCTCTTTCAGTGAAACTGAATGGCAGCCGGCAAATAAACGGCATTCTGCGAGGCTTTGATCCCTTCATGAACCTGGTCATCGACGAGGCGGTGGAGATTAACAAGCGCAACCAACAGGTGCCCATCGGCATGGTGGTCGTCCGTGGAAACGCCGTCGTCCTCCTCGAATCACTTGACCGAATTGCCTAGCCCCCGCAATCCGCCACCGAATTATCTCTTGCACACTTCCTCCCTCATCTCTCTCTTTTTGTACAGTCGTAAGCAGCATGTCTGGATGCTGTTCCTATTCAAAATGTTTAACTCACTATTAAAGCAGCAGTACGTATACGCCTACTTCTTGACACTACATATTCTTTTCTCTGCTCTGAACGCCTGCACTGCTGCGATCAATCACCATCAAACCAGTCACTTGCAATGTGCAGCCAACGAGTTTGCACTTCGCCACGAAAACGGGTCATCTTTCTGTCATTCACTGTTGAGTTGTGGAGACATCGCTCAGATGAAGCCGGTTAAGCTGCTGGCCAGAGGAGTGGTGAAGAACATCTGGTTGATGCAGTGGCAACAGGGTGACTCTGCAACTCAGCCTCTAGTCCTATCCAAACTGGGCAATCCACAGTTTCGAGAGGACTTTGAGGCTAATCGGGCGAACTTGCTCCACTTCCGTGGTCACCCTCGAGTTAGCCAGCTGTGGGGCAGCTGTGGCCGAGACACCATCTTCAGTGCATACCGCCCACACGGCAATGCCCTCAACCTTCCTCTGCTCTTTGCCCGCCACCACATCACCGCCCCAGTGGACCGCTTCTCGCTGTGCCTCGACTACGCGCAAATCATCGCCCTACTGCACCGCCACTCCATGGTCATGTGCGACTCAAACTCACTGGAGAAGACCTTGACGCAGTACCTGCTCGACGATCATTTTCAGCTGGTTCTCAACGACCTGGACGCTCTGCCTCGTCTGGACGAGCGTACGAGGACGACCAAGTGCGGCCACCGAGAGGTCACCGGAGACCTGGTCGCCCCTGAGCAGAGGTGGCCTCACCAAGAGCATCCCTTCAATGACAGCCTCATGCCGGCGTACACTGAAAAGGTGGACATTTGGAAGGTGCCCGACGTCTGCCACTGGATTCTCGGCCGCTCATCACCACCACTGCCTTCACTTGCCCGCCATCTTCTTCACTACATTCACTTACAGTGCAAGCTGACAGACCCTCGAACGAGACCCACTGCCGAAGATGTGCTCCGTTTCTACAAACTGATATACTGCCTTTTGTAAAGTGTTTTTGTTTGTAATAAAATAATCAGTATAAAAATGCAAAAATAATGCAAGTTTGTTCAGTGGTGAGTGGAGAGATTTCTCAAATCTTTCACCAAGAAGTTGGAGCACGGGCACGAATAGTGCGGCGATGAATGTCCAGATAGCTGGTGCTGCGAGTTACGCCGCTGCGGTTCTCCTGATGAGCAACGCAGACGTACGAGCCAAAGAGGGCGTCCTTCTGTGGGCCTCGCGGGTGAAAGGCACTGCTGAAGATGACCTGCTTGTTGAATAGGAGACAGGTCGGGCACATCAGAGGCGAGCCGGCCGAGCTGCGAAGCAGCGTGCGCACACACGGCTCGCAGTACTTGTGATCGCATTGCTTCAGTAGGCCGTAGCGACGCCCTTCAAACGGCTCCAGGCACACCTGACACTCATCGTCGGCGACTGGGCCGGGGACCGCCACCGACGCTGGAGCGCTGACCGATGATGAGGCGGCAGCAGGAATGGCTGAAGTAGCCGAACTCACTGGGCGGTCAGGGTTCTTCAGCTGAGCGTTGACAGTGGCCAGGTAGTGGCTGACATTGGCCATTGTTTCTCTGGGAGTGGAAGGGTGATCTCCAGTTGGAGAGTAGTAATCGTAGGCGAGTTGAAGCCAGCGATCCATCTGCGTGGATATCATTCGCTCGCTAGGGCGAATCGACTTTGGCTCCACCGATGACAAAGCAGAGATGGACATGGTGTGCTTGCGAGCAATTGCCGTAAGAGTAATCGACTAATCTACTGAAAATGCTGCTTGACGTTGCTTATAAGGAAGGTATTTTCAGCAAAAGCTTTTTGTTGGAAGTTCGAAATTGCTTGAAATCTGATTTCGAATTTGACTGAAAAAACTGTTTGGCGTTAAAAAGTCACTCTACAGCTTTTCCTTCAGAACGTAGCAGAGTGGCGCAGCGGAAGCGTGCTGGGCCCATAACCCAGAGGTCGGTGGATCGAAACCACTCTCTGCTATAAACATTCTTTTTTTGTTTTGGAAAAATGGCTGAAATTTAATGCAAAAGCTGTCACTATATTTGATTAAGTACTTCAAGCTTTGATGATAAAAAACCTGATAGTGTTTGTACAATTTACAAAAATACAAGCGCTTTTAAGAACACCAATGTCAGATGAGAACAATGATAACAGAGGGTGGTTTTGATTCACTGACCTCAGGGTTCAGCACACTTTTCTGATCTACTCTGCTACACTCGTAGATAAGAATTCAACTTTACCTCTATCCAAATCCTCCCCCTTCTGCCACAAAAAATAAGGGCGTTGCTCCGAATGTCAAAAGAAAATCTCTCAAACAAATTTAACTATACAAAGAGTCTTGTTATCTCAATGTTGCATCAAAACACAATACTGCTTTTCTTTAAGCAAAGTTTCGTAGACATTCCCTAGAGTATTTATTCCTTTATCAGCCATCTGTGAAAATGGCCGGACGTGTTGGCAGAATTCTGCTGTAGAATTTTTTTTGTTTTTTCGCGCTGCCACGTACTTTGTGAATCGGCCGCCTGACTCGGCCTGGCGCACGCATCCCACTGCTCACAGACAAATCATCGGCTTGCCGTCTTTGTTGTGCGATTCTTCTTCCCCATCTTCTTCATTCTTCCCCAAGCCGCGACCACCCTCATCACGCCTGTCCTAAATATTCTAAAATCCGTAAGTAACCAGGTCAAAGTATAGTTCATCCATTTGCTTCCCCAGTTGCCTAAAGCCTGATCCTAACGTTACCGTTTTTCACATGAAGACCAGAAGGATGTACATCGATCTAGCAAAAGTAGTTAACATATCAAAATGTTACTTGCCTTCTCATGTCTGTAATGGCACTTGAGTCACATTGCTCTTTTAGCAGAAGAATTTGTGTTTTACTTTTACTTTCGTTTTGAAAATTTAAAGTGTTCTGTGGTATTACAAAATAACACCCGCTCACTGGCGAGCTTTTTCAAAATGTGTATCCCAAAGCGGGGTAAATCTCTTGGTGGCTTCGACCAAAGGGTCTCTCTCTCCTCTTGCTACTGCGCTCAACACAAGTGTGTCCTTCGGTTAAAGCACTCTCTATTAATCAGCAAGATGTGTTGCAATTTTAACAGATAAAAAGTTTTTCCGATTCTATAATACCGACAATTTTTAATTTGAAACAAGGACATCATGGGTTCGAAGTACAACGAAGACGACATGTCTAACGGCAATTCAAAAGGAAACGACACATCGCTCATTGTCAACGTCAACGACACCCAAAGTGACATCGACGAGCACGAAGAGTCGCACTACTCTGAACCTGAAGTCAAAGGGAAGTCTTCGAGAAAGGAAAGCTCCAGCAAAAAGTCAAGTCGTAACAACGACTCTTCAAAGAAAAGGTTGGTTTCTACTTCTACGTCTAATGGGGCATTGTCATTTTCGATTCATCATCACTTACTCACTCATCTCATTTCTCAGCGCTCACAAGGAAAAGGAATCCAAAAGCCGATCAAAAGGTGTGTATAGTTGTGTTTTACTCAGTAGACTGTTGGTTAATAACAATCACTTACTTTTCACTCATAGTTGACGTCTCAAAAACCCGATACTTCTGGGTCAGCGGTATTCCCGATGGCACCAAAACAGGCCAACTTGAAGAGGTTTTTTTGCAATTCGGAAAAGTTCTGGCAATCAAAATCATTCGCGGCGGTACCGACTCAACTTTGCTGGGGTTCGTCAAGATGGAGTCAGCTGAACAAGCCCAAAAGTGCATGGAAAAGCTAAACAGGACTATGTTCCGAGGAAACAAAATTGAACTTCTCAAAGTATGACGCATTTTCATAGTTTCATTAGCGCATGACCTAAAACATTGTTTCAACAAATCAGGAAAGGCCAGCTGACAAGGACAGTGGAAGCGGTACCAAGCCTGAAAAGATTGGATTCAGAGACTCCCGTAAGCCATTTATCTCTCGACCTCCCGTTCGACCACACTTTCGACCGCCGCATCACCCGCCCACACGTGGCCACTTCCGTCCTCCAATGACAAGTTCTAGAGGGGCCCTTCATCCGCCACATCGTGAGCATCACCCGCGAATCCTAGAAAAGGACCTTCGACGGCAGGAGCGTGAAGAGCTAATGAAGATTGAACGCGAAAGGGACCGCATCAAGTTGGAGCGAATGAAGCTAGAGCGAGAGAAGGCTGAACTACTGAAAATTGAGCGCGAATCGCGCGTCCTTGAGCGTGATCGCTTCCACGATGACAAGCGTATTCGCCCCATTACCAAGCGATCCATTGACGTATCGCCGTTCTTGGATGAGAAGCGCTTTGATGAATACTCTCGGTAACAGTGCCTTTCTGACTTTATCTTTACTAATTTATATTTTTATAACTACTCTTCTCCCAGACGTGATGAGTTTGGTGGCCGGCGCTTTGAAGCGAGAGGCGCAAGTCCTGATCGGAAAATAGGAAGCAGCTCTGGTCGCTCTTTTGGCCCCCGAGACAGTACGCGCCAAGAGCGCTTTTCAGACAAGTACGATTCAGGCAGCAAGTGGAACACTATCGCAGAAAGCTCCTGGAGCGGAAATGACCACCGTTCGTGGCACTCAAACACTGGCTACGACTCTCGCATCGCAATGAACAGCAACCTCGGCTCCAGCTCATTTTCTCGACTTCACCCAGGCTCGGAGATTTCTCAAACCGGCGGCGGCATCCCCTCAAGGGGTTATTTTGGCAACAATCGTCGATATTGAATTTGATAGCGTCTCTTTTCGCGCACTTGAGATCATACTTGTATAACTTGTATACTGAAATAAAGAGCAGCTGATTTCACTTTTCAACTTTTGCACAATTTTGTGTTTTTCACTTCAAGCACGTCATCTACTTATGGTTTCCAATGGATAGCAGTGTTTTAATAAAAACACTGTTTTTCTCACGTGTGTTTTTGTTGTTTCTGTCAACCTGACTTGACCAGGTGCTCCAACTCTGATCAGTATAATTTCCTCAATTATCAAGTTCCTCAAATATCAAATTCCAAATACAATGGCTCATCAGTTAAAAATTATGTAAGTATTCGTCTGTTTAACTATGGTGCAAAATGGACTAATTCTTGGTTACTTTCCACAGTGATAAGCACGAATTGTACAACTTCATATTAAAATATGGTCTCGACATACTTCAAAAGCCAGAATTATTTGAAAGTGTCGCTCCTGGTATATCATTTTCGGAGATTAAAACTTTTTTTGATTTATACGAAAATAATGCTGATGCTGATCTAACTAATAAATGGTAAGTACAGTTTCATTCTCTTTAAAAAACTTTCAAGTGTATTTTTTGTAGGGTATCAGAAATCATGACTCAAAAACAGTTATACAAACTTGAACCACTTTATGGTGTAATGTCCGAAGTTATGGAAAGGAAGGTTGCAACACTGGAGAGTGACAACCCATACCGTGAAGTGTACCAATTTTTAGCCAGTCTACTGGGTGGCAAAATTCCTGAAAAAGCAAGTCCTCAAGCAGCAATGGTGATACTGTTGTTGATAGACGATATGAATCGTCTAGTACGAGACGTAAAGCCTGATCAGTTGCTAGCCTGCCTTAGAGCTGCCCAAGGTGAGGAGGCTTCCGAGAATAATACTCAAGACGAGGAGCTGAAACGGCGACTGCTATCCTCCTTCAAGTTCCAGCGCATTAGTGAGTTTATGAATCCACTGGAAGTGAGCAGCAAGGCCACCGAAAGGGTGCACGAGTGTATCTTCAAGCAGTCCTCCAGTGCAGGCAAGGAGAAGTGAACCTCTTCTGCTGCACATCGCCCAAAACGAAAATGGTAAACAGTGTACGTGTTGAACAGTATTGCCTCAAACACCGCAAAGAGCAGACAAACACAATAATAAAAATAAAATAAAACTACCGTACAACTGCCTATCTTTAAATAGCGTCCTCCTGTCGACACACTTGGAGACATTCCAGTGGGAGCAGCAACTGAAGCAGGCAATTGGCATTCCTCGGTAGTCGCAGGCGAACAGGAGAACAGCAGCACTAGTGTTCTAGCAGGGCAGATAGTTCATCCCAATTGTGATAGATATCTCTTCGGCTGGATCATTTGTTTACTTCGCCGTTCGGTCTCTGTCGTATGAAAGTCGACAGTTGCCTGTGATCGCCTGCCTCGACACATCGCACATATATTATCATATCACCGAAGTGGTAGAAGAGGTGCAGTGCAGCAACAGCAGCAGCAACACAGTGCACAAGAGTCTCACCCCATCTGAGCACCAATCTCAAGGCAACCACTGCCATCACCATCACCATCATCATCAACTGTGGCTACTGCAGCAGCAGCAGTAGTGCCCGTCAGGAGCGCGCGCCCAGTACGAAGCAACAGACATGCATGATTTGGCGTGATTGGCCATTTCCGACCAGGCTGCACAGGCAGCAGCAGCCCCCTCTCGGGCAATCTCTCTCTTTCTTTCTTTCTGGTTGCAGCAGCAGCAGCAGCAGCAGAGTCTCTGCTGCTCTGGCCGGTCACACAAATCATCAGAGAGCATGAGACCGACTGCTGTACACTAGTGCTGTTCGTTGTAAGTTGTGAGTGTCTTCTTCTTCTTCTTCCTCCTCCTTCAGACTTCATTGAATTCCGTGTGTTTGCCCTCCGTGTCTCTGTGTCATTACGGGCCGGTGGTTCATTCCTTATATTTTATGAATGTGTCCGTTGTCGTCGTGGATTGGTGGTCGTCGATTGGCCCTCGCCGGCACGCGCCTGTTGGCGTCACAATTAATTGCTAAGGTAACCAGCCAAAGCAGCACCAGCACCAGCAAATGCAGTGTCAGTGCTGGTGCACGGTGGTGGAGCATTATTAGCTTAGCGCGTCTTCTGTTCCCCGGTTCCTCTTTCGTCCGACTCTTGCAATGTCCTCTCTCTTAGACGACCACTACAGCAAATACGACGACTACGACACGACAATTCCTCTCCACAATGCTAACTATGCCCGATCGATTGAACAGAACGACTGAAGCTTGAATGCACGTGAAAGATGATGATGACCAACAAGCACAACACTCACACTTCTACATTATTTCGCCGGAGCGTCTGCGTGCATGTCTGGTGACAGTCACCGCAGAGTGAGAGTGTGTTTTACTACTAAATCATACAAAATATTAAAAAGTAAGAAGTGACACACTGAGAACACACAAGTGCATCATCCTATTAAGTGGAACTGCTGCTGTGTTGGAGTGCGGAGTGTGTTAAAGTGTCGCCGCGTCCTCTCCACAACAGTCTGCCCAATCTGCCAGCCATCTCTGTCACACTTGTTCGCCGCACCGCTGTGACAGCTGCTGCGCCGATCGGCGCGAGTGATATCACCCACCGCACATCTTTCATTCTTCCACTGCATCCAATGTGCCTTCCATGTGAAAAGGGCTGCAGTCCTTTTCTTCGTCATCCTCATCACTACCCCATCACCATCAAACCATAGTCATCATCATCATCAGAAGCAGCAGCATGAATTCCAGCAGCAGCAACGGCGATTCGGCAGCGAGTCAGCCCACCGGGGAAGAGGAGACCCTCAGCGAAGAGAACCTCGAGCTGCTCTCGCTGGTCCGAAAGTTCTTCCACCTCTTTGGCATCTTCTTCTTCGGCTACATCATCGGCTACCTCGGCCTGTCGCTCTGGTGGATCTCAGTGGCGGCCTTCCTGCTGGTGGGCCGTGAGAAGCACTACTCAGTGCACCAGCGGCGGGTGGACTTTCAGCGAGCCGTCGCCAACGACGAGAAGTCCATCATCAAGTGCTCGGTGAAGGACCTGCCCTGTTGGGTGCTCTTTCCCGACACCGAACGCGCCGAGTGGCTGAACCGGGCGCTGAAGCAGCTGTGGCCATTTGTTGCGCAGTACCTGGCGGACTTTCTAAAGGCGAACGCCGAGCAGAACATCGACGACATCATGCCCGACTACTGCAAGGGCTTTCGCTTTGAGAAAATCGACTTTGGCAGCGTCGTGCCGCGCATCGGCTCCGTCAAGTGCTACGACGAGAACACTGACCGGAAGGAGATCATTCTCGACATTGAGCTGATGTGAGTGCCCACTTAAAGGCAATTGTCTTATGTCACCAATTAAGTATGTCAACACTAACACAATCTCCCTCTGTTCCACTTGATAGCTACGCCGGCGACTGTGATATTCAAGTGAAGATAAAGGGCCTTGGTGCCGGCATCAAGGACTTTCAAGTGTACGGCGTGATGCGCGTCGAACTGAAGCCCCTCATCAAGGACATGCCACTCGTTGGTTGTGTCTCATTTTACTTTCTCAAGAATCCCGTTATAGAGTACAATTTTACCAATTTAGGCAACATTCTCGACTTTCCTGTCATGAGGTAGATGGATTTTTTTAATTAAGATCTATACAGTTAAAACACCCAAACCTTTTCACAGCGAGTTTCTCCGGCGAGGAATCAAGGAGCAGTTCGCCAAACTGCTGGTGCTGCCAAACAAGTTCGTCCTGCCGCTGGTGCCTGACTTTCAGGCGAGTTCGATCAAGTTCACGCAACCGATTGGCGTCGTTCGGTTGGAGGTGATCGAGGCGCGACACCTGAAAAAGTCCGACGTGGGCATGCTAGGTTGGTTTGAAGGCGTCCTCGATGGAGAAGTCGTCGTCGATGCCTCTAACAGCACTTTTTACGTAGGCCTCGGCAAGTCGGACCCCTATGTGAACATCATCGTGGGCAGTCAGGAGTTTCGCACCGCCACCATCTACAATACGGGTAACTTTTCTTTTTTGTCTGTCCTCCCATTTCAATGTCCCACTTTGGTTCTTCTTCACCTCTTCTTCGCCTTCTGTGGTGTCTTCTCTAACCACCACCAGTGAACCCAAAGTGGAACTTCATCTGCGAGACGCCGGTCTTCCTCACCACGCAGAGCATCGACCTGGAGGTGATGGACGAGGACCAGGGCAGCAAGGACGACTTTCTGGGGAAGGCGTACTTCAGCCTGGACAGCATCAAGAAGGACGGCGTCGTAGATGCGTGGAGCAACCTGAAGGAGACCAAGACCGGTCGGGTGCACGTCAAGATGACCTGGTTCACGCTGGAGCACTCCACCGCCAATCTGGCCGCACAGAGCAAGGAGGGCAGTCGCGTCAGGGCGAGGTACCACCGAGGGCTCACCGAGGAGCAGGGTCAATCGAGCAGCAGCAGGTCAGGAGAGCAGCAGCCCATCGGCTCGGTGGCCTGTCTGCTCGTCTACCTGGACTGCGCCAAGCACCTGCCCATCTCCGCTAAGTCCATCGGCGAGCCCAGTCCGCAGGTGATCTTCAAGCTGCGGCGGCAGACGCAGCGCAGCATCGTCAAGAACTTCACTTCTAATCCAATCTGGGAGGAGACCTTCCACTTTCTCCTCGACGACTACAGCCCCCACGACGAGCTGTCCATCGAGGTGGTGGACAGCAAAAGTAGTCAGCTGATTGGCCATGTCTCCGTTCGGATGCAGTCGCTGGTCGAATCGAAGGACATGACCTTCACTGAGCCGCTGCTCGTCCGCCAGTTCAGCCACAGCTTCGACCTGCACTGTAAACTGTCGCTGTACTTTCTCCGTTCGCCCTCGCAGGAGAAGGTGAAGATAGTGCGCGATGACACGGTGGACAGCGAGGATGCGGACAACATTCCCACAATGGAGGACATGATCAAGGGCACAGTGGAGCCATTTGCCATGTTCAGCGGCATTCAGGGGGAGAAGCTGATTGAGATCAGCCAGCACAAGCGGCTAAATGGGTAAGGGGAGTGGGTTGTACTAGAACTGTTTGTGATACTACAAGACAAACTCTCGACAGAAACAACAAGAATGGCCACTCCAGGGACCCTCTCCTCAGTGAGGCAGCGGCAAACAATGGTGGCGGTGGTGATCCTCGATCTAAGGAGCTAGAGTTGAACATCTACCCGATGCTGCAGGTGTCAGTCAACAAACTGCTCGAGGAGAACAAGCTGGAGGTGCTGGTTCACAAGGCTAGGTAAGTTAACTGACAGTTACTCTGTCAACATCACTCTAAGCTATCTCTACCTTTTGCAGCAACCTGAGGAGGATCAACAATCAACTGCCCAATCCGTACGTCAAACTGTACCTGCAGCCAGATCGGAAGGTAGTTCGTGACAAACGGAATCGCTCAGTGACCATCAAGAGCACCTGTCATCCTGTCTTTGAGGAGAGGCAAGGGCGAATATCATTTTTGCAGAAATGTACTCATTCGTATTCTTTTCTCTCCAGATTTTACGTTGATCTGAATGAAGACATTGAATCGCTAAAGTTCGTCGTCTTCACCTCAACCAACGGCATAATATTCAAGCGAGGCAAAGTCAGCCTAGGCTACGTGGAGATTTATTTCAATGACAACTTCCTGGAGAAGAACTCACTCTCCTTTACCAAGTGGTACGAACTGGAGCAACAGGATGACTGAGAAGAGGGGAAGGAGGAGGAGGAGGATAGAGCCACACTTGACTAGTCATTAAGCCCCCCGTTTGCTGGTGGTAGTGGGCGTGGATGGGTAGTACTCGTACAGCCAGACCTGGTCGACGCCGGTGCCGAAGGAGGCGTATGGCTGCCAGTTGGGCAGTGGAAACCGACAGACGACCAGTGTCACCTGCTTCGCCTTCTGATCGCAGTCCTCACTCACCTTCCGCTCGATGAGCGGCATCAGGGTGTCCACGCCAAAGATGACTATGCGGTCATAGGCGGCCAAATCGACCTATTTTCGAGAAAAAACAAAAAGTGGAAATGCACACATGTTATATAACTTTCTTTTGTTGTTGTTGTTGTTGTTGTATTCATCATCTTCCATTGCCCAACTAGTCATTACGAAACAGACATCATTCACTTCATTGGCACGGTCTGCTTACTTCACTACTGTTGTGGCCGCACTTCCGTCTGTGGCGCGTAGTTCTTTTCGGTGAATGTGAGTGTGAGTGTGTGTGTGTTTAGCGGAACTGTTTACCCGTAAAGTGTTTACCTTACCTTAAAGAGGTCCTTTCTCCTGAAGGAGGCAAGCCGGTAGACGCCTTCTCTGTAAGCGCGGAACTTTGAGTAGAGAACCAGCCTGTGTGTCAAGGAGAGTGTGTTACAGCGGTGTAACATTACAGTAAAACAGGAACAGGAGCACCAGTAGTCCGAAGTCTGGCCAGACAGAGTGAACGAGAGATCGAGATCGAGATCGAGAGCGATTGTGAGTGCCCGCCGTTCTGGTCTCAATCATTCGCTATATCGCTATATCGTCGTGTTGGTGGTACAGCACCTACCATGGATTCAGTTCCACGCCATGTGATCGCATTCCTTGCTTCGCACATTCAATAACCTGGCATGGAGATAAACAGAATGTTTCGGTGGTGGTAAATGTCTTCAAGTGAACACTTGGTACTCTCTTGCCGACTCTTCTCGCATCGATCAGTGGGTGGTCGATCGAAGAAGCGCAAGCACTCTAATTTCGATCGAATTTCGTTCTCTGGGATACACTTACGATGCGACCGTCTCCGCTTCCCAGGTCTATCACTCGCAGCTGATCCAGTGAAGTGTTGCTCGCTGGCAAATGAGCTCGTCGGTGTTTAAGCGCCTGCAGAACGTTTTCCACCTGGGTCGTCGTTGCGGGCACGTACGGGAGGACCACCTTTCGAAATGCGGGCCAGACGAATGGCAAAGCCACGGCGACGATTCCGGTAGCAAGGCCGCCGAAGATGCCCACCGCTATGAGACCGGCACTGCTGCGAGTCTTCTGTGGCGGCTGTAATGTCTTGCTATCAGTACTCTCCTCATTGTTGATCATAGTAGTTTCAAGGTCACGGTGAAAAGGGGACACATGGACAGGAGGAGTTCTACATGAGGTGTTCTTGAGCCAAATGTGTTTTGTGTTGCAGAGATGATCACGTGTTTGTGTTTTGGTTTGTCAAAACATATGTTTTGGGAGATTGTTCACAGAGTGCAGGCAAAGTGTTTGCTTTCCTGCAGTACAGTACACTTTCGAAGATTCGTACACTTGCCGATTTCTCAAACAAACCTCTTTCCGGTGACCAAATAGCGGCTCTTTCGTGTTCTCTTTTGTTCGTTTTGTGTAAGTGCGTGTGAGAAAGAAAGAAAACAACAGTAGCAGATATGAAATCTCGCCGCCATAGTGAAGAGTGAAAAATAGTACCGTGTGAACCGTGTAATGACCGCTCGGTGCAGACACCTATCTCACCCGAGTTCGCCTGTTGCAAACGACCCATGCAACCTTCAGTTCTGATTTCACTTTGATCTGTCTGAATCAATTACCTGCAGAGGTGGACAGAGGCAGTGGACGAACAGAGAGGCAGACAGTGATGAGTGCACTGAACGAACAAAGAGGAGAATGCAACGACAACACGCACTGCCGTCGGCGGCGGCAGCAAACATATCGATCAGTGAATAGCAATCGATTCAGCAGGAAATGGTGCTGCCTGTGTTTAATTGAATTGACAGGCAACGAACGGTGGTGGTCGTAATTAGTGGTGGCTGGCACACCACCAAAGCTGACGGTGCTGGTGCTGGTGGAAAGTGCAAGTGAAGAGCAGGTGTGGAGGCAAGTGCACGGTCGGTTGTACAGTGGCGGGGCAGAGCAGGGCAGAGACTCGCCACTTTATGCAAATCTATATTGGCCATTGTGTGCACAAAAAAGGTGTGTGTATCTTAGCTTAGTTAGAAGTGAAGCAGCAGAAGAAAACAGTTTTTGGTGCCCCTCTCTCTCTCGGTTCATTGCTAAAAAGAAGGAGAAGGAGCAAGACAAGAGGGGAGCAAAGTGCCAAACAAAGGCTCACAACACCAGCAGCTCTCTTCGACCAATCGGCGAGGACCGCAGGACACAATCTAAACAAACAGGTGCAATGGCGCCCAATATTCGGCCTACCTTGTCAACGCTGGACGCCTCGCCATAGAAACCATCAAAAGAGAGAGAAAATGTGTGTGTATTGGAGCAAAAAGAGAGAGCGACCAATCGACGAACAGTGATCGGACGGTGTTCTAAGACAATGCAAATGGGCTGCGCCGAGTGAGTGCTGCTGCAGAGTTTCTGGAAACAGCTGCAACAGCAATTGCAGTGGCAACTGACTGACAGAGTGTGACCAGCACTCCAGTCAACGACGACAAAGGCGACAGTGGTGTTCACGGTGTTTGGCGACGAATGTTGCCTTGCTGCAAACTGCCCGCCAGGCGCTCCCTAGACCAGCCGAGGCCTCATGTCTTCTGTGCTGCTTTCTGCTTCCCTAGACAACTCCCTCTTTATTCTTCTTCACAGCACAATCACCGCAACCACAGCCACAACTACTCAGTCACGGTAAACCTCGCCTGCCCTGGCCGTCCGAGGTGTCCACATTCGATTAAATGGGCTGCGGGGCCAGCTCCACTAGCGGCACAACCACCAGCGCAGACTCTACGCAGCTTCACACAATGCACTCTACGGAGACACTTGATGAGGAGGAGGAAGATGCCACGGTAAGAACGTTTGTAGAAATTGTACAAATCCTAATAACATCAACGGCATCATCATCATCCTCAGCAGCAACAGCATCGGCAGTCCATTGAGGCGCCAATAGATCGAAGGAATGCACTGCGCAACTTTAATCACCTCGAGAGCTCCATTCAGACGATGGAGGAAACCAAGTGCTTTGAGAAGTACCGAGTGCTCACTGATGATGCAGATCAGCTCAAAAAACAATTGCAAGTCTTCACTGAGGACGCCAATCAAACCAATAATCAAATGTAAACTAGTCCATTTTTAAGTTTTAGGACTAATCTTTTCTCCTTAGATTTAGTCTAGTAGAATCAGGTAAACTGAGCGGAGATGACTCGCTTCAAAGTCTAATCATCGATCGATGGATGCAAAACTCAAAAATTAGCGCAAAAGATGTGAATGCCATAGAGATGCTAAGTAATCAAGTGAGTACTCTGGTGAACAATGACAGTCAGTTTGTTTTGTCTAAACTTGAATGTCATTGCAGGAAATGCTGGACATCAAGGCTGGCCTAGCACAAAAAGACATTGAAAGACTAGAAAATGACGCAAGAGAAGCGAAAAAGGTGTGCGACCAACTGCAAGAACTGTACCAGCAAAGAGACACCATTCTCAGTGAGTACACTTTATTCTTTAGTGTTTTCCCTAATGACAACTTTTTTTCTCTTTTCCTAGATCAACTGTTTGACGGCAGTTACGGCAATGAGAAGGAGATGCTACTGGAAAGGGAGGTGGACAGTTTGATGGAGGAGCGACACTACATTGAGATAGCCAAGATGCGCTGGGTCAGCTCAAGTCGACTCATCTCAGAGGCCATCAAGTGCCTGGAAAGTGGGGCTGACAAGTTGCGTCAGTATGAGAGCATCAATGAAAAGTAAGACAGTTTTTCAAACTCTACTCAACGTTACATTCTCATCCCCTTTTTCTCACCAGTAGTCTTGAAGAACGGTACAACTGCATTGTGGCGGCTCGCACCAGTTTCACCACGTACCTGTACAAGGTGAGCGCAGTGCAGGGCACCCTGCTGAACGTCAAACTGCCGCACCTCAAGGAGGAAGACCTGCAGGCGCTGGAGAAGTGCACACGGGAGCTCTTTCTCGACTCATTTGCCACCGCCAATCGACTAAATCAAACGCTGGAGCTGGTCACCAGCCTGCGCACCAAAACGGTGACGCAGCAGAGTTGGGTGAAAACGGTATGGAAGCAGTTTGCGATTGACTGCCAATCATTCACTAACCTTTCGTTTCACTTTCTTCAGGTGCTGAACAGCACCATCAAGACCGACCTGCTGGAGATCAGGGAGAAGTGCATGAACAAGGGACACGAGTTGCGATTTGAGCGGGCTCTTCTCATCAAACAGCGTCTGGAGCAAGAGCTGGCGCAACAGAACAGCGGCGACCAGTCTGCGAAGACCTCTGATTCGCCTTTCGATCTGAGAGGCAAGTCATCTTCATAATCCTCCTTGTTGTCCTTATAGCCCCTCATACTGAGAACACCTTTCCCCACTTTAGTAGACAGCGGAGTGGACAGCGAGTTGGGCGTGGACGAGTCCGCCCTCTCGTCCGAGGAGCAGATGGCCCGCATTCTGGCGTCCGGCAAGTACTCGGAGCTATCGGCCAACGGCACGCCACTGCTGCCCGGCGAAGAGCTGGGCCCCATTCCCAGTGATAGTGAAATCTTCGGTACTGTTGTGATGATGGTTGATGTTTTTTTCCCATTGCTCACTTCACTATGTTTTCTTCCATAAACCAGGCAAAATCGTGCAACTGCGCAACAGGCACAACCGTGAGATGGCGGAGTTTGAGCAGAACCAGCGCCTGATTCGCGTTCGCATTGCCCAAGGCCTCAAGGACAAGCTCAATGACCGACGCAGTCGGCGCAGTCGAATGGAAATGCACCGAAGACACCTCGAAGCGCTGCAGGAGTCACCGGCATAGGCAGCTGCTCACCGCCAGTGCCTTACTAGCAGGAAAATGGAAAATTGACACACTACATTTGGTTGTCTGCTGTACATATCACCACATATCTACACCCACTGCGCACACAAATCCCACACCCATCACAATCATGACACACAGATCTCTATCTCTTGTTAAAGCGCACCGATTGCTACTTTTTTAACAATGATAAAAAGAAACTTTATTTGAAGAAGAGAAATACTACGAAACTAAAGATGTTCTTTAATGTGCAAAAAGTGTGCTACAATTTACATGAAAGGTAGTCGATACGCTCAAAGTTGGTGAATTCTTTTTCCTGTTTAGTATAAAGGCTAATGAGAGAGAGAGAACGTCGTGTATAAACTCAAAATTTATGAATTGGTAATGGCTACTGGGAGAAAGTGGTTAAAGAGAGAGGAATTCACAAGAGGTTACCTTGGTGGCGGGCAACGGACTAATGAAGGAGAAGTTGGGCGAAGAACTTTATCTGTCAAAGGTGTGTGTAGGTTCATTGAGGCTCTGCGTGGAAAAACATGGCCCGACAACAAATGTAATTAGTAAATTACTTGGATGTGTTGGAAATTTTTGAAAAGTCGTCGTGAATGCAATCAAAAAATTAAAAAGAGTGAAAGAACTGCCAACAGATGCAACGGACTACTCTCAGACTATCGCATCTCGCGAGCATCGCCGAGCACTCAAAATCGTCTGTTCTGGTGCAGGTACGAGCCCGAGTTGGACAGTCCAGTGAGAGGAAGACCTGAATAGTTGGTGTTAGGAAACAGATCCGACACTGAAACTGAACCGCTGGTTATCAACGAAGGGCTAATGGTGCTCTGGGCATGTGTCGAGTCAAACGTACTGCTCCAGCGATCCGTGGAAGAGGCCCACTGGTTTCCACTCCCCGCCGCCACTGGTGCCGACCAGTTTCGCGAGTCAGACGAGGCAAACATGCGCGAGTCAATGCTGATGCCATTGCTGGTGTCCTTATCCGCGTAGCGGCCATGGTCACGTCGCGAGTCTTCGAAGCGATTGTGCTCCCGGGTGTCACGGCGAAACTCTTTTCGGTCATCACGGTCGTGGCTGCTGGTGCTGCTGTTGTGCCTTCGATTGTCCACCGAGCGGCGCTCGGTGTAGTCCGCGCTGCTGTCGGCAAATTTGCCTCGCTTCGAGGAGTTGCGAGATTCCCGGGGCTCAAATCTTTTGATTGATCATGAAAATGAAACAACGAAAAACGTCAGGCATTGGGGCAAAGAGTGAGAGAACACACAGTGTGCAGCAGTGGTATGCTCGCATGCAGGTCATAGTACCTCGAAGATTCGACCACCGGTCTTGCGTGGCTAGAGTGAGATTCGTCTCCGCGACGGCTGCCATGATGCGAGGAGGAGTGAAAGTTGTCCGGACTGCGTCCATGTCCCTCAATCATGGGTCGCTTGACCGCCTGAAACTCCGCCCGCTTGCGCTCCATCTCCAGGTGCTGCCGCTTGCGGGCCAGCTCCTCGCGCTCCTTTTCGATTTTCTGCCGCTCAAAGTGAAGCAACTCCAGCTTCTCCTTCTCCAGTTTGATACGCTCCTGGCGAATGAGCTCCTTCGCGCGTCGAATCTCGAGACGTTCGTGTTGAATGCGTTCGTACTCTTCGCGTTTGCGATTCTCCTGGAAACGGTCAAATCGGCCACGAGGATGCATTGGCGGACGCATGGCAATGGGTGGGCGACGAGGGTTGAAGCGTCTGAAAACAGGCGAGCGAGATCGTGAACGAGAAACGGATCGGTCCACTTTTCCTTTTGGACGACTTTTTGGCTTTTCCTGCTGTTTCGGCTTAGGTTTCGGTTTCGGTTTCGGCTTCTGCTTAGGCTTTTCCTTCTCTTTCTCAGCCGTTTCCTTCTCTTTAGGCTTACTGTCCTTAGCTTTGCTGTCCTTAGTCTTTGAATCCTTGTTTTCTTTGTCCGTCTTTTTCACGTCCTTTTTGGCAGACGACGAATCCTTAGAGCTCTTTGAAGCATCTTTGCTAGTAGTTCCTTTGCTTTCCGTAGTTTTAGTCGATGAAGTTGTTTTGCTTTTCTGACTTTTGGTCTCCCCTTTTGAAGTGGACTCCTTTTTAGTGGACACGCTCTTTGATTCATCTTTTGATGATTTCGACTTTTCAGAAACCTCCTCGGTTTGTTTGCCATTTTCCGCTTTGCTAGAAGAGCTTTTGCTTGGCGATTTAAGCGGAGAGTTCTAAATGAAACACAAAAGTGCGCAAATCAAGAAAAGAAGGTTCAGTTAAGGAGACATGGGTCAAGGGGCAACGAATACCACGAGCAACGATCCACTCACTTGAGAAAGAGTAATAACGTTATCCTTCAGACGGGTATTTTTGTCCATTGTTTGAATGCACTTCTGCACTAGAGACATGCTCTCAAAGGTGACCAGACCAAAGCATTGTTTGGGAATTTTGGCAAAACGAATGATCTTTGCATCTAGAATTTTCGAGTGCTTAGAAAATAAATCTTGCAAATCCGAAGCCTTGGTGTCTTCATTGATGCCGCTGACGTAGAGCTTGTACTCGGTGGTAGGCTCAGCTTTCACTTTGGGACAATGTATTGTACGGCACAAAATTGTAGCATGATAAAATTGCATAAATGAATTTACGAATAGTTACCTTCGTTTGACTTTGCCTTATCTTTTGAGGCCTTGGTCTCAGATGAAGAAGCAGCAGTAGAGCTGTAGATCAGAGGGAAAAGTATTAGAGAGGTCAGATCTCTAGGCAAATGCGATGGCTGTAGAAAGGATGGTTTGGCAGACTGGCGCTTTCTCGGAAAAGAGAGGAAAAACAGATGACAAACCTCTTGCTTTTGTTACTGGTCCCGTTAGAGCTGCTCTCCTTTTTGGAGCTGCTAGCCGGCTGCGACTTTCCCTTCGATTTTGATGATGGCGGCTTTTTCTCAGCTGCACTTTTAGAAGACGACTTGTCTTTCTCGTTCACACCATTAGCGACTTCCTCGCTGTTTTTGCCTTTGGCTGATTTAGAGTTCGATTCAGGTGTTTCAGCGGTTTTAGAGCTGGAGACAGATGAGTTGTTGTTGTTGTTGTTGTTGTTGGTTGTAGATGAAATTGCTAATTGTCAAATTAGGAAAGCGGTCGGTTAGCGAGATTTCAAGAAAATCAAGTCAATGGGTCAATCTAGTTGATGAGATGTGAGTTTCCATGGCCCAATCACAGTTCGGCAGAGTCTGTTTCACGTTGCAGCTCGACTTTCCATCCGCGTCACCACTTGCTGCAGCTTACTGCTAAAAAGTATCAGGGCGGTGGTTCGATTTGACCGATAACGTCTCAAACGGCAGAAATGCAGTACAAATAATTATTCTTCCCTTGAATTAGCATGTCTTGGTAGTGGAATGTCCAAATCACAACCTCATACAGATCTTAGCTTCTACTTATGCAGGTCATACCATTTGACAAGGATCATTAAGAGATCCCACATTTGACAAGTTTATAACACGTTATCATTGTACAAAACACAAAAGAGAATCTTACACCGTTAATGCCGACTTACCTTTCTCACAATCATCAACAACTTCAGCTTCGTCTTCAGTTTCCTGGTGGTTCAAATAGAAATGTTACGTCAGCTTTGTAAACAAAATCTATACATACCTCAACACCGCCATCGTCCTTCAGTTCATCATCCACGGCGTAGTCCAGAGAGAGGATAATTTCTGAGCCTTCCATTTCTTTAGCAGTATATATTAGGAATGAAGTGAATGAAGAATCCGAATCTGAATGTTTTGACTCGTCTGAAATAGAAATGATTTCAGAGGAGAGAAAGATGGAAAAATGCGAAGGAGAAAATATTTTTTTCTCAAAGTCCAACTTGGCTCAGACGCCGTTCATAGAGCAAGTGCCCCTGGTGGAGGCGGGGCAACTGCAGCCCGCACGTGTCTGTGCTTGTTTTGCTTTTTTGAAGTCCCAAGTTTAGGCGAACCAGTTTAAACTTTTCCCGATTATTTCACCTTCACGCCCTCCATCATCATGGCCTCAATACACTTGGAACGGTTCAATGTGAAGGAGTGCACCCAATGGATCACCTCAAATGGCTTTCACACCATCTGTCTGTACTTTTTGCCGCAATTTTACTGTGTTGCTAGTGAAATTGCCACCGTGCTGAAGCAACAGTGCAATGACAGTCATTTTCTAGTGATGATCTCGGGCAGCAGTGGTGTTGACACGGTCAAGTATAGGACGAAAGACCCAAAGAGTTCACCTGATGCTGTCATTTACTTTGGCGCCTCCTGCCTGTGCACTGCCAAGTACTCCTCGGCCTTACCGATTTTGTTTGTTCCACTTGAGCCAGGTAATTTGACTAGGAAGGGTTTCATTTGAGCAAGTCTAATTGTGTGTCTTTTCATTTACAGATACAAGTGAACTGAAGTACATTTCCGAGTGTTTGAAGGAGTTTAGCAGTGAAAAGAGAATACTTCTTGTCGCTGATTTAACAAACTCGTGGCTTCTACTCGAAGAAAATCTAAGCAGTTTGTTTGCGACCAGTTCTTGTACACCCGAAATTTGTCGGTTAAGAAGACCCGATGCGAGTAACTGGCACTTTTCCAGTACCTGTACCTTTGAAGCTGCTGACAAAACTAAATCAAACTGCCTCTATGTCCCATATTCAATTCCAAACTCTCTGGCAGAGTACGACCTAGTACTCTTTGTGGGCGAGTGCAAAAATCTTGAATTTGTGCTCAACTGCAGAAAGTTGGTCGTTGTCAACCCTCAGAAAAGGTCTCGAGAGATATTTGATGGGCCAAAGGAGTTTCGAAAGCGCAGTTCTCTCATTGAAAAGTTTAAGAGTCAGTCAGGAAAGCAGGTCGGAGTTGTCTTTGTCAACTATACCCAATCAGTGACGCCGATCATGAGCTCAGCAAAGACATTCTGCAAACGACTAAAGAAGCTGCCGTACTTTCTCTCACTAAACCAAAACGACTATGAACTTCGACTGGGGAACTTTGGCCAGCTGGAGAGCTTCGTTCTAGTCAACTCGTGTGATTGCACGGCCGAAGTGGCGCAGGCCACTGCCAAGTACATCTACCCAATTATATTCTGGAAGGAATTCCTGATTGCCTGCTCCCAGCGAATCTCATACGGCGGCATCAACTGGAACGAGGACGCCACCGAAGAGGCGGGAGGTGATGAGGACGATGAGGGGGAAGAGGACCGAGACGAGGAGAGCATGAAGCTGGTGGAGCGAGATCTCTTCAAGCGCCCCGACGGCTGGTTCGGCCTCGTCGTGGACGCCGGCTCCGAGCCGGTTGGCCAGATCAAGGAGGGCCTTCGCGGCATTCCATCTGGGTACACCAACGAGGAAGAACTCTTTTGATTGCAGGAATTTCAATAAAGGAACAAAGAAAAAAGAGTCGTCCTTGAGTTCGAAATCTGGGCGGCAGTGATTGCAATCGATGCTGCTACCCCTGACGCAGCCACAGTGTGTTTAGGCGTGCCACTGCAGCTAGCAGCAACGCCGCTGCCTCTGCCGCTGCTGACGAGTGAGGCAATAATGTAAGTGCGTTCACATCAACTGTAGTGAAGGCATTGTGACTGCTGCTGCTGCATCCACTTGCTCAATTTGACTCGTCGTCGATTGTCGCCTGTGCTGCTCTGTCGCCCAGTCACCATCGCCGCTACTACCACCACCACCACCAGCACGATCATCAGCAGAAGAAGTAGTCTTTGATCAGCAGCACCCGTTTTGCTCTTCACCGATCGGGTCCCCTTGCCGTACACCGCCGCCGACTCATTCTCGCGGCTGTTGACATCACCACCGCCACCACCATCATCATCATCACAATCACCAGCGGTCCACTCGGCGTTGATATCCGATTTCAGGGCAGGCCAGGCTGAAGAGCAGACTGTTGTACCTCTTGTCCGCCAGCACAGCGACACCGCTTGCACACACTTACACGCACTCCGATTCATTCAGTGTGTACCTTCCTCCTTCTTCTTCTCCTTCGGTGACTCAGTTCCACTGACTGTTGATTTCATTGCACAAGGGAAATCTGACCTCCGAACCAAGGCGACACTGTTTGCAACTTGCGAACCGTAATTCGTTTAGCTTTGCTGCGACTTTGCCTCTGGAAAGTCTTTTGTCGTTCTTTCCTCAATTTCTCCTTCTCTGACGTGTTTGACACTCTAAAATTGACATGGCGAAAACGTACGATTACCTGTTCAAGCTGTTGCTGATTGGCGATTCTGGTGTGGGCAAGACCTGCATCTTGTTTCGCTTCTCAGAAGACGCATTCAACACTACTTTCATCTCCACAATCGGTATGTTTACACTTGCACTTTACGACCATTGTTTAAACCTTTTCATATATCTCTCATTAGGCATCGACTTTAAAATTCGCACCATCGAGCTGGATGGCAAGAAGATCAAGTTGCAAATATGGGATACTGCTGGCCAGGTAAACACAAAACAAAAAAGTATAGCAGCTTTAATTGCAACAACTTTTTTGCCCATCTAGGAACGATTCCGCACAATCACCACTGCGTACTACCGAGGTGCCATGGGCATCATGCTGGTGTATGATGTCACCAACGAGAAATCATTCGACAATATCAAGAACTGGATTCGCAACATTGAGGAGCACGCCTCTAGTGACGTTGAGAAGATGATTCTCGGCAATAAGTGCGACATTCAGGACCGCAGGCAAGTGTCTCGCGAGCGCGGCGAACAGCTCGCCATGGAGTACAATATCAAGTTTATGGAGACGAGCGCCAAGTCGAGTCTCAACGTCGAGGAGGCGTTCTTCAAGCTGGCAAAGGATATTAAAACCAAAATGGAAAAGAAACTCGTAAGTATCACTCACTCAGCTACAGGCCTGTAGCCTACAGCTGCCCTCTTCCTCTCAGCTTACCAATCGGTGTTCCCTTTCCCCACAGGAGTCGACCAATCAGACCAGAGGAAGTCACCACTTGAGAGCGAACGAGCCGGCTAAGAAGCAGTCAAAGATGTGGTTCTGCTCTATACTGTAGGATACCACACACACACACTCACCCGTTTTCTATTCACATCTGAAGTATGGTGCCTTCCTTTTTATGTCTCATTTTTTTCTATTGCTATCTTAGTGAGTTTACAATATCCTCTTTTTCCAATTGCTAATTACTGAAGAGATGCTGAAGCCAGACACCACCACGACCACCACCACCAGGCTTCTTGTTCTTGTTTCTGAGAGGCGAACCAATTAATGTTTTTATGATGATGACTACCACGAGGCAACCTTCTCCCCAATTTACTGCAAGCCATCACACAGACACACACACAGACAGGCACACCTACACATGCCATTGGCGTAGCTTCCTCCAAGTTGCTTTCTCTCCTTTCTCTGCAAAGTATTTTTCCATGTCGTACGTTTCGCTTTCATTCCATATTTATATGATCGACGCTGCGTTTCGTGCCACTACAACTCTTCCAACACCACACAACGACCACCACCATCATCAAAGTACCATCACCACCACCACCACCACCACCGCACAGTACCAAACGATTAGAATGAAAGTTGTTGGCGCTGATCCGGTCAACTGGTGTGCCCGGTTTGCCCTGAACCTCTTCTCTCTCTCTCTCTCTTTTTCCTCCCATTCTTGGCTTGGTGCATGCCCACTACCCCTCCTCCTTCCTTTTCTTCCCTCTCGGTCCACTCACCACTCTCCCTCACACTTCAACTCGACTGTGTTACTGATTGACCCATCATGCAAATAATGCCAGGCCCTCTTCACTTCTTCTCTTTTCCTCTTTTTTTTACTTCACTGCTTGTTTTTCTATTATTAAACTGATGATATTTATTTCAGTCACCTCGATATTATTTTATTTCATAGCAAGGAAAGTGTTTCATTGTCTTCTGCAGTGGGTTGTGTGGTGGCATCCGAGCCGATGTGGGCCGCTGTAACCATTGGTATAGTGTGATTGAGTGTGTGTGTGGAGGAAGTGTGGGTACACGAAAACATGTGAGAACTGGGAACGGTATATAAATGGCAATAAATAGGAAAAACAAAAACAGGTATAAAAAGAGAGGAGTAGGATTGACAACTACAGCTACAAAATGTCTCTTTACAGGGAGGAATCGAGTGTGCTAGAGGGTGCTTTCATGTAGAGCTAGCAAAGGTAGTACAGCAGCAGCAAACGGCCATCAGTGCACTTCTGCCGGTGAAGAGAGACAGAGACTGCGAATGGTGACGCCACTTTAAGCGGCCACCGGCGGCGCCAGGCGGCAGACGAGCTCAATCGATTTGCTGATGAACGTTCGCGCAAAGGACGGGCAGCGTGGAGAAGCGGTAAAGTTCTCCATGGTAACGCGGATCCAGTGGAACGCCTGACGGGTGTACGGGTTTCGCCGTGAGGAGTACCGCAAGACAATAAACTGGTAGAACATCAGCGGACTGAATATGCTGTTGGTGGTAGTTCAGAATAAAAAAAAGTGGTTGCGTGTTAAGCAGGCCAAGCAAGAACTATTCTTCAGCTTTACCTTGCAAGACCACTCATGATGGCGAATATAAGTGTGGGCATTAGCGTAATTTCAGTCAGCGCAATAGTGAGAAAAATTTCCCTCTGGTACATCTCTAGAAATGCGGCAATCATGTTGCCAAATGATCCTATGATATTGAAGGAAATGGTTATATTGACAATGAAAGAGACGTTTCAGTCAAGTACCTCTTGAGCCGGTTGACGTAAGAATCGAGAGCAAGAAGCTGCTGGAGTGAAGGAGAGCAAAGAGGACCACCGGCAGGAGGACCAGGGTGATGGGACGATTCGGCAGGAAAATCATCGAGTAGAAGAGATAGTGGGCCGAGTCCTCGATCAGGACCATTGCCAGGTACTCTCGCGAGAAGCGGAACGGCGGCAGTCGCTGATGCAGGCGAAGGGCTGAGATGGCCGCATTGGCCAGTAGCACTTTCTGATACAGGTTAGCAGCCGAAAAGGGACTGTATGGAATTAGGTAGAAGAAGGTGAACGCCAGCGTCAGAATGCGAATGCCCAGAAGGAAGGTGTCCGTTCGTTTGGAGCTCATGAACCTGAAATGGAATGAGAACTCGTGGTTAGTCCAACAATCAAAGGTAGCACACGTCTGTAATGACGAATCATCCTAATCATTTCCAGTGTCACTAACCTGGCGGCAGCCTTCCAGTTCGGCTGAGCTGGGTTCGGCTGGGATGAGCTCTCATTGGGCGACGACGGTGACGGATCAGTCATTGTGATAGTCCTAAGGAGGTTTTTTAAGGAGTAACTGGTAGGGAAATTCAAAATAATAAAGTCTGATGATGAGACAAGGAAATATCAGAGCGCTGGAGTGAATCAGCGAAGAAACAACTAGATTTTGAAAGATCGCCTGACAAGCGGCCGAAATGACATCTGGCCGAAGTTTTTGGCACTGTCAGCTTAACAGCTTTCTTCTGGCGCCATCTTTCGACGAGAGCGCCTTTTGCCTTCATCGACGGCGAGTACGCAGTTCGAGGCAGCTGGGATTCAGTGAGCAACTCAACACAGCACCGACTCCAACTTGGATTATCCAAGCGCCCTTGCCTGTGTCACACACACACGCGCCGACAGTGCCGACAGCGTCTGCCGACAGTTCCCAACTTGACGATACCTCGTCCTAGGCTCGTCAGACAGCGAGAAGACCACCCGGCCACCCCCACCGCTCTTCGGCCGGCAGCCACCTACTGAGTGGCCTCAGCAGGCTGTCCTCGCTCTCTCGCTCACTTGCTCGCTCTGCCGCCTCCAGTCGCCGCTGAGAGCTACTACTAACAGACTGACTGACTCTTCTCCGTCGTCCTCCGCTCGACCGCTGCCATTGTCGCCGACAGGGCAGAAGAATATTCCTTTTGATCAGCAACAGAGGAGGAAGAAAAGCTCAGTGTCTTCTGTAGGTGCTCTCTCGGTGCCGGCAAGGTAGCCGCCTTGGGCTGTCAGGCGAAGCCAGCACTTGTCACCGCCGAAGATTGTGGCGACAACTGCCTCTTCCACCGCCACCACCTTAGCCAGCACCGTTTGCCAGCAAACGGCAAGATGTAAACAACGAGTGACTTTCCTGGTCGTCGCCGACCCCACCACCAAGTGCCTCTCCCCACCTTCTCCTTGTGATCCGTCTTCAGCAATCGACAACCTCCCACTACCTCAGTGATACCCTCAGCCCGTGATAGACGACGGCTCGCCCACTGACAGGTACCCCGGCGCCCTGGCGTCAGGTGGCACTTTAAATGTGGCGCGACTTTGATTGCTGTTGTTTGTATAGTTCTTTGGGTGGCACCAGTGCTCTAGTGGAAATAGTGACTCTATCATCACCATCACCATCGCCATCACCATCATCGCCACCACTATCATCCTCAGCCAGCGTCGATTGGTGAAGTGCTGCATTAGAGATGGTGCTCTCACCAAGGTGTCCTCAATTATCGCCAGCTTCATCTAATTGATCGTACCTGCGTGGACTTGAGCGGGTCCTCAGTGTATGACTACTACTGCAATGGTCCAAGACAGCGGCGTACATCTGAAGCAGCAGCCGCCTCGACCGCACCAGCCGACCAAATCTGCCGACCCGTCCCTTCGCTTTCCGTCGGCATCAATGAGAATTTTAAGTGAACCCAACGATGTCTACGGCATCAGCTCTTCCCACAAATCAAACCTGTCTTCCTCAACTATAATGCTCTCCAATTCAATTCCTACGAGCTCTACGAGCCATACCTCATCATCACAACTGCCATCACTAAATACCACTGACAAACCGACTACGTCAAGAATCGGCAGCATCAGCCAGAGTCTCAGGTATTTTTGCATTGACAGCTTACCAGTTGACCTTTTCCCTTTTTCCCTTTGACATTTGCTTCACTAGCTAGCTACTAGTCAGATCTTTCCGATTAATCTAGCTGAGCCACCTTTACCTTGTTTTGTTTAATCATTTCCCCTATCATTGAACCCAAAATCGGTGATGGGTGAAACCAATGGGTAAAGACTAGTAGTGCTTTCAGGCATGCTAAGCTGAGGTCCGTGCTGAGGCGGTTGAAACCGGTAACGGCATTTTGCATTTGGCAATTAAGCACTGTCTCGAAGCCTAATAGTCTCCACAGAGAGGTTCTCCTCCTTTCCTTCTCTCTTCTGTACTTGCTACACTTGTTCTGGTGTCCTTGTGCGCTGATTACCTAGTGCAGCACTCCGCAGTGTCTCTCTCAGTCTGCCTGTCTTTCTGTCTGTGTAGGTATGTTCAAAAGTGGCAAGCAAGAGAACAGGTAGCCAGTCCGTGACTGAAAGTTTCACCACTTTTGAAGAAGCTGACGCTCCTGCTCAATTCTAGCTGTGTCTTCTATTCAGGATCGGCCATCAATGCAGCAATGTTGCCCATTGCCGAGACTGATGAGCGTGAGGCATCCTCAGTGCTTGGATGCTACTCGAAGCATGTCAATCGGGGAGGGTTGTCCGCCGCCGCCTCAGCTTCAGTTACGTAATGATGTGCTCCCAGTTGGCCAAGGAGAGGAGGTTTTTCTCCTTGTTCATCTACCTCTACCGGTCCTATCCTCTGCCTTTCACTTCATCATCCTCTCCCCTCTTTCATTTTCTCTCTCCCTCTTTTCAGCCTGTCCTGGCTATCGCACCCAATTTATTGCTTTCGCTTGCACCGCTTGTCAGTTATCGCGCTCAGATACGAGAGTAATATTTAGCAATTATAATTCTAATCATTCCTCGCTTCAAATACACGCTAGTTCCTTGTTTGCTAAACTATCTTCTTTTTTTTCTCCCTTTCAGCGAGACGGCAAAGGAGCGAATCGCTACCATACTTGTAAGTGATAATGGCCAATTGAATGAAATGCAACTAATAAGCATTCTATTATTAGCACGATGTGGAGAAGTTGAACGACGTCGAGAAGCTCTACTTGTACCTTCAGCTGCCTGAAGGGACGACTGGCAACACCGGCACTGCCGGTGGAGATAATAAAAAGTAAGTGTCGCGACAACTTTAGTTCAAACACTGTCAAAAACAACAAAAAAACTGACGTTTACTTTTTCTCTATTTTCTCAGGAAGGTAAACTATCCCTTTGGAAAGAAGACCGACACCGAGGTGGTGCAGGCGTACACCTGGATTCAGACGCACCTGCTGGAGGACAGTGTCGTGTCGACGCCCAAGCATGAGGTGTACCAGGACTACAAGGACTACTGCGAGCGGAACAACTTTGAGAAGCTGTGCGTCGCCGACTTTGGCAAGGCCATGCGACAGATGTTCCCCAGCGTCAAGCCGAGACGCCTCGGCCAGCGCGGCAACTCCAAGTACTGCTACAGTGGCCTGAGGAAGCGACTGGTGCTCGAGTGCCCTGAGCTGCCCATTCTCGACACTAGCGAGCCGCAGCAGCAGCAGCAAAAAACAGTGGTCACTAGCGGCGGAAGTGGTTATCCATTGGCCCGAACACTGCTCAGCAAGACTGCCTCCAATGGAACGGCAGGTGGGGACAGTCCATGGAGTGTCATTCTCCAGTGGGTGGAACAGCAGTACAAGCGCAAGTTCACCAGCACCGCCGACTGTGCTCGCTTTCTCGACGAACAGGAGCAGAGTCGCCGGATGAGCGCTGGTGTAGTTGCCTCTTCCTCGAGCTTTCCCTCCTCCTCAGCTAAAACGCCGCCTGCCATCAGGAAGAAGGAAATGACCAATCAGCTGGGCAAGAAGATGCACGAGAAAAAGAAGTGCGATCTGATGATCAATGGCACCACCGGAGTGCCATCCAAAGTGGTGGTCGCAGGTGGTGGTGGGAGCACCTCAGCGGGCCCTTCTATCAACCAGCCCATTCGAGGTCACCAGATCCCCAAGAACACATTCAACTTCTCGCTCGCTGCCGCCAACGGTGGTCCATCTGCTTTCAGCAGCAACAACGGGTCACAGATGAAGATTAAAAGTGAGCCAATTGATGATCTTTTTCATACGAAGGTAAGTGGGAAATGGTCAGTTGTTGTTACAATTGCAATTACACACTTCTTTCTTTTCAGGCCTTATTTACCAATTGCAATAACAAGCTGAGCAATGCGCCGCAATCAACTAGCGCGATGCTCTCACCAAATCAAGCGACTGCTAACACGCCGTCTGCTCTGCCGCAGCCAAACTCCCTGCTCAGCTGCCTTACAAAGAGCCCTCAAGCTGTGAGTGCTGCCACAATGAGCCCAACGATCTCTGCTGCTTGCGGCAACGGCCTCTTCCCAAAGATGTACAAGACAATCCAACCGAAGCCGAGCAGTCTCGATTTCTCACAGGTAGTAGTGAAGACGGAAGACGGCTCGTACTGTTTGGTCGGCCAGCAGGCGGTGAACCTCGAGAAGAGACGCCACTCTGTTGCCAGTCCCTTCAGCGTGGAAGCCCTCGCCCTTTCGGAGGGAAAGAGCCTAAACTCTGATGGAGGGCTACAGCTGCCCGGCTTTGGATCAGAGCTCAAGTTGGCTGCCTCCTCAGAGGCGGATAAAAACTTTAAGCGGTCCATCGAGGAGAGAGACGGAATTCAGTTTATGGCCAAGAAGCGGCACGTGGAGGAAAGAGGCAACAGTGCGGTGGAGAACTCTGACCTGAGAGTAAATGAGCTTGAAAGTGAGGCGCTCTTTGACTACCTGCACACCACTGCCAACAACAATGGCGCAGTCAGCTTTGAGAGTGTCAACGGCGGAACACCGACGCAGCAGCTGTCACCGGCCCTTGCCAACAATGACAGCAACAACAACAAAGACTTTACTCAGATTCGTAAATATCTGGAGAGTAGTTTGCCCACATTTAACCACCCGCATGGAGGTGGACTCAAAGGAGCGGCCATCAATAACAACAACAACAACAACAACAACGGCAGCAATGCCATTTACGGCACAGTTGACCACAGCAACTCCAACTCAAACTTGAGCCTCACACCGAACAATTTCAACGGCAGCTTTCAATTCAATGACAGCTCTGCACTGTGTGGTAGTGGTGGTGTCCACAACAGCCACTCAACCCACCATCATTCAGTTCCGCCTAGCCCGAACTCTCGGCGGCGGCAGTTTAACTTTCAGCCCATTTCGCCGCGCGACACACCGACGATTCCTGAAAATTCCGCTCTGGAGATGAACATGCTGAAGCAGGGCAACTTCAACGGAAATAACGCTGCTGCCTTTGCCCCTCAGATGAACAGCGTCGCTGTTGGCACCTCCCAGCCGCCCAGCGAGAACAACAGCCCCTTCATATCGCCGCGCAATACGCCCAACTCAATGTCACGCTCTCGGAACAACAGCGGACAGAGCAACTACAGCAACAGCAACCAGTACCGACAGACGACGCCCATGCTGAGCGGTGCTGGCGGCTGCGGCGGCAGCAGTAACAACAACAACAACAACTTTGACTCTGGAGTGTCCTCCATCTCCAGTTCGCCCTTCATTTCGCCCCACCCGACGCCTGTTCCCTGCACTGCTCGCATCATGAACCGCATGGAGAATGCAAACAACAGTCTGCAAACGAACAACTTTCGACAGCGCCACAGCTCGGGTCCAGGTGGGCCCATTAACCGAACTGTCTCGAACGTGATGGCCTACCACCGCAGCAACTCGCTCTCGCCGATGGTCATCACTGATGGCAGTTACTTTTTGAACAACAGCAATAACAATAACAACAATAATAACAATAGTCCTTCGTATTTACTCAATTCACTGAACTCTGATTTGATGTCTTCCACCAACAACAGCGGCAACAAGTGCAACGTCGTCACCCAAACCGACCTCAAGCCAGGTTTCGATGTTGCCTCCAACATGTTGCCCAGTTTTAATTCTACAATGGAGAACTTTCCCTTTATGTCCAAATTGCGACAACGGCACTTCTCCAATCCCTACGGCGCAGTGAACAGCAACAACAGTGCGCTGATGAAGCCAGAAACGCCGGGAAACAACAACAACAACAACAACAACAACAACAACAACAGTACAATCACTGCGGACACTGGCACGTCCAGCGATGAGTCGCTCAAGATGCTGCTGAGCCGCTCACAGTCGGTGCCACTGACTGATCCGCTGTTCCAAGGAGGAGGAGGAGGAGGAGGAGGAGGAGGAGGAGGAGGAGGAGGCAGCTTTGACAGCTCGCTTGAACCGCACTACGACAGCTTTGGGCAGATTACGAGCACTGCTGGCAATGCAATAATGAACGCTGCCAACAACAGTGGCAACAACAGCAACAGCACCGGTCTCTCTGACATCGAGCAGCCCAGTCCCATCTCCAAGTCCTACCCATCGACCCCTCTGTGTGTCAACCACAATGAAAGCTTTACCTTACCTCACTCCTCCTCAGCCATGGGGACGCCCACTTCGACGACTGCCAACAGCAGCAGCAACAGTCTGGAGGGAAGTGGCGGCGGCGGCGACAGCGGCGGTGGTGGTGGTGGAGGCTTCTTCTCCAACGTCAACATTGAGGAGCTTCTCACCAACGACAACGACCCCTTGATTCAGAGCGGACAGGACCTGCTGGTGTCCGGTGCTCAACTGAACTCCTGTATTAGCGAGGGCGGCGCTGTCTCTGGGACGGGCTCTGGGCAGGATGAGCTGAACGGTGACTCCTCCTCGCCGCTGACGATGGGCAAGGCGGCCAGAGATGACTACAATGATCTCCTAGCTGAAGGGTTAGATCAGTTTAATGATGGCTTCCCCAACTGTGATACTGACTTCAATTTGGGCCTGGACGGTCAGGCCAGCACGTTCGATGATCCCTTCAGCGAGTACAACAAGTAAGCACCAATTTGTTTTTCTATTTTCTACTATTCTCTCATATTACCACCTACCCTCCTCCATCAACACACACACACACACACCCTCAAACACACTGCTGTCTCACACTACTCACACTGTCACAACACTACTCCTTTAGCTACACGACACGGGCCATTTGCACTTACCAGAAGAAACCAGACGTTTGCTTTCTGTGAACTTATTACCTACCTACAAACAAACACACAAGCCTGCGGGCACCGAAGCGCATCTATATCCCCCTCACCACCACCACCTTCATTTGCCGCCTTCATTTGCCGCCTCCTATTTTCTCTGCGATATTCTTTCGCCTTTGCTCTCTCCCACACCTATCTCTCTCTCTCTCTCTGTCGTTTTTCTCCTGTTGCCCATTTGGACATCGACTCGACTCGAAAACTCGAGATCTCTTTGACACCGAAAAGAGCACACACACAACCTCTTCCACATATTATTACTCCTATTACTACAATTGCAATTTGCTAATATTACCACTGTTTTGTTATATCGTTGTTTGTTTCGCCACCCAGTGCTTCCCATGTTTCGAATGTTGAACTTTGACAAACCTATTTGAGCACTACATTACAAAATAAAGTATATATTTTCTCATATGACCGGTTCAGCAGGGGTAGAGGGAGGTTCATCAGGTCGTTTGAGTGCCTTCTTCAGCGCCGACTTGGGCAGTGCCTTCTGGGCGCGATAGTTGTACTCGAAGAGGCCGTAGTTTTCCTCGCACATCCGCTGGTACAGCGTGCACAGTGCGCCGATCTCGTCGATGGCCAGCATTGCCGGCGTGAGGATCGGCTGAATGCCCGTCTGCAGGAAGAGCTCCTCGTTGAGGTCTTTCAGGTCGGACGGAAAGAGCGTTCCCAGGCTGAAGCGGATGTGCTTGTTGCGGTAGTGAAAGAGATGGCGGACGAACTTTTCCACCACCTTGAAGGGCAGCTTTATGCGCGGCTCCACCAACGGCACCAGCTTCACCACGGAGACGTCCACCTTCGGCGCGGGGACAAAGTACTTGCCGCTGATGTTCAGTCGCAGCTTCACGTCGCACCAGTTCTGGCACATGATGGAGAGGCGGCTGCGCTGGTGGTCCAGCACCGGAGCCACCATTCGCTGGGCGACCTCCTTTTGGAAGGTCAGTGTAAGTGGCACCCTGCCATGGCGGAAGAAGCCTGACTGCTCTGACATGAGGTGAATCCATTTGAGGGTGAGTCGCGTTGAGACGTTGAAGGGCAAATTTCCAATGACGCAAATCGGCGGCGACGGTTGACTCCACTCGGTGCTGATTTCATCGGGAAAAAGTCTGTCAAAGGTGTAGTCCATTGCGTCGCCCACAATGATCTTCATCTGACCTGGAAGTCCTGCATCGGCGAGCATCTGCAAAAACATGGCATGGGTTAAAAAAAGTTAGAAGTAGAAGATCAAAACGGCCCTTTTACCTCGAGCATCGGCAGAAACCTCCTATCCTTTTCAACGACGTACAGCTGCTGTGGTCCTCGCTCCAGAATTTGACGGGTAATATTTCCCGGTCCTGGACCGATTTCAAGCACATGTTGGCCATTTTTCACCCCAGCAGAGGTGACTATCTTCTCGTTGAAGTTCTTGTACAGGAGAAAGTTTTGCGACAGGTGCTTGCGTGCTCGAATTCGGTAGACGCGAATCAGATCTTTCGGAGTAGGCAAAGGCGGTAGGCGTCTGGGGATGAGTGTCGGCGTTAGCTGATCAGGTCTGACCACTTTGGATACGCTCTTGAAACCTTCGATCAGTCGCTGACTAGACATGATGGAACAAGTTCAGCTTCGGCGAAATGATCACCTTTTGCCGATTTGTTTATTTACAAGCACATGTGCTGTTGAAAACAGATGACATTGCTTCGAAAAGACAACTCTTCAAAGATATGGATTGTGGTGAGGCAACAAAACTAAAAGATTTTTATTTTATCGTCAATAAAAACAGAACAAAAGACTTTCAAGAAGAACAAGATACGCGCAATTTACATGCTGATTTGGTTGGTTTCTGAGTGTAGTGCGCAAATTCAGCTCGCTCAGTGAAGGGATCCTCCAGTGCGGACAGTAGCTTCTTTGCTTCGCTAAAATCGCCACTTTCCGCCTTTTTGATGGCCTCTTCCGCCAGGTAGTTTCGCAGCACATAACATGGGTTGTTTGCATTCATCAGCTTCTTCCTTTTCTCATCAAGAAGCTTCAACTCCTTCTCTTCCTCATGTCCCACTACCTCGTGATTCAGTCGGTCGATGTACTTTTTTAGCCACGAGTCCCACGATTCGTGGACTTCTTTCGTATACTCTTCAGTAGTCAGTTCCTAAAAAAGTAAACATAAAATAAAACGAATTGCAAAAATAAAACCAACACTTACCGATATGTACTGGTGGTACTGCAGTCGACTGACAATTTGCTTTGTCTTGTCATCCATTTCCGCCTCGGCTTGCCCAGAAAACTTCAACTGCATCAGTTTCATTTGCACCATTGACGAGATTCTGTAGTTGAGGAAGTAGTCATTCATTTCATCGTGCGTACTCGACTGTTTGATTAGTTCGTCACGAGTTTTCTCAAAATCTTCGTCAAAGGTTTCCATTCCGGGCAGTGAAAGCTTACTCAGCGCACGAAAGCTGTTTGTGTAGTCGCCGCCAACTTTGAGTAGCGTTTGCAAGAATTCACTGAGCACTTCTTGATCACTGAGCAGGTTTTCTTGATCTGACTCAAGACTTTTGAGTAGGCCCAGTTTGCGCATCATTATTGCCATAAAATCCGATTGGTGTGCTGGAAAGTAGTGCTCACTAAGAATATCTGTTGTCTCATCGAGAGACACTAACGGTCTCAATGCTTCGGCCAGTTTGCGGAGATTCCAAGCGCAAACAACAGGCTGCTCTCGGAAGCGATACCGTCCGTTTGTGTCTGACGTGTTGGGAATGTGATCCGGATCAAATCGGTCCATAAAGCCAAAAGGCCCATAGTCGAGTGTCAGTCCGAGAATTGACATGTTATCGGTGTTCAGGACGCCGTGGACGAAACCTACAGCTTGCCACTTTGCAGTCAGCTTTGCCGTGCTGATGACCACTTCTTTGTAAAACAGTTTGTACTTTTCCAGCTGAGTAATCTCCATCGAATCAATTGCAGGAAAGAGAGACTTGATGACATAGTCAGCTAGCTGGGCTAGTATGTCGTGTCGGCCCACACTAGGACCAACAGCCCAACTACCTGAGTCGACGTTCCTAGGTTTGAAGATTTCAAAAGAGCCAAAGCGAATGAAAGACTGCGCCAATCGCGAGACGACAGCACAGTTTTCCATCTTTGGATTGCCATCATAGAATTGGTCTCGAGCAATCTTTTTATCGCTGACAATGCAAGTGGCTGCCCGGGTAGTCGGAATTCCCAAACTGTGCATTGCTTCGCTGCAGAGGAACTCACGAAGGCTCGAACGAAGCACCTTCCGACCATCCGCATCACGGGAGTATGGTGTTAGACCGGCACCTTTCAGCTGCAGCTCCCAGTGCTCGTTCTTTGAATTGACAATCTCGCCGAGGTATATGGCTGCACCGTCGCCTAACTGACCAGCAAAAGTTCCTATGTGTAAACGCATAATTATACAAAGTGAACGTAAAGGCTCTAGATCACTTACCAAACTGATGACCACAGTAACAGTGGGAAAACGTCTCGGACCCGGGAATGATTTCATTGCCAGTGAAAAACCTTACAAACTGCTCATCAATTGATAACTCGTCCAAATCAATTAGCTTCAGAGCTGACAGTGAATGACACACTAGCCTTGGATTGGGCAACGGCGTGGGTTTGACTAGCGAAAAGCAGGCATTGTGCACTGTATGCGGATGTTCAGAGTGATCTTCATCGACGGGCAGATTCTTCAGTACGCCATTAACAAAGTTGAGTTCATTCAGCGTCTTTCCCATGTTGACACTTCGGCTAAAGAATCTCGTGGATCTACGAAGAAGACGGTGGTACGTTACTTGGGCTAGTGAGTACATTGATTGGTAACAATTTGCACCACAATGCAATGTGATGCAGTGGGGTCTTTTGGCTGCAGTGAAAATTAAAAAATCAAAACAAAGTACCATTCATCAAATCTGTACGAGCATTTCGCGCTGACGGACATTTCCAACCGGCGGGAGAACGCTTTTCTCGAGCATGTTTAAGTGCTGAGGTATTTTAGGAAGTTAGATTCACCCAAACAGAACAACCAATTGAACTAATTGATTTGTAAATAAAAGCTACTGACAGCACCGATCAATAAAACAAACAGTCGTACATTTTCACAGGACTAAACAACCAAAACAGGCCGAACGACTAAGCAAAAGTACAGCACGTCATAGAAGATGAAACAGGCCAACGAAACTGCCACGCCGCCTGACCAAACAATAAAGATGGAGTAGACGTTCTCCAGATTAAGCGAACTGAAATCTTCTGGAGTCCTATTGACCCGATCAAAGTGGCCCAATGGCTCATAGAGATAGGAGTTCCGCAGCAGACGAGACTTGCTTTGCAGTCCACTCAACGTCACCACTGTCCACTTGTCAAAGAGGCCCATCTCCCGAACACGTTTGATTCTAGGATAGAAAGATGAGGTTAAAACTTTAAAAAATTTCTTTAAAAGACATTCTCTTAATTCTTCCTTACACAATGTTAAACGGCCGTCGAAGAGTGGACTTTTTTGGCAGAAGAAAAGACATAAAGTCAGGTACAAGAACGTCACGGGCAATGTGCAGCGGTTTTGTCGCCTCCATGAAGCGATTTGCGATGAGGAACATTCGCGTGGCAAGAATGACGTTTCGAGGACTTCTCTCCGCTACCTCAATCTCACTTTCGTCGTCGACGATCATCTTTTGTTTAGTTCTAGAAGATAGAAAAGTTTTGAAGTGAAAATTAAAACTTAGACTAACCGATTCATGTGTCGACCGATTTCATAGAAAAGGGCGTTCTGGTTGCGGCGGGCGTAGATGAACATGGTTTGGAAGGCGGAATGACCTCTCGTTAGCAGAAAGTGACTGTCTGACTGAGCCACCCGAAGGAGGTCCTCTCTGGTGTCAATTGGCCGTTCGTACTGGGGCACGGTGATCAGTGCGAAGAAGAGTGTGCAGTAAACAGTGGAGAGGATCAGTGAGGTGATCATCCAGGTGGCTAGTAAAAGACGCTCCGAGTTGTGAGCCCTAGAGCAGATGACCGTCATGGCTAAAAATGGAAAGTTTTTTAGAAATTGTTTGTACAGTAAACTGCCTTTCTTACACTGCTTCAGAAGAATGCCCACCAACTTCAGTCGAAAGGTGGCCATCAGGTTGTACTTTCGGTTGAAAGCTTTTAGAAGAATTAAGATACCAATGGCTGAAATTAAAGTTAGAAGCCAGACCGAGGCTGGAAAGGGCGTCATAAAGAGGGCAGTGTTGACCCGATTCAGCCGTCGACTGGAGCTGTGCGAGAGAGCGGTGACTTCATTGTAGTAGATGATGGAGGCAAAGTCGATCACCTTGAAGCGTTTCGTGCTGAAGCTGATGTCGCAAATGGCAAAGTCGGCTTTCTGGTGAGTTTTAAGAAGTTTAAACAAGTATTTAAGCTTTTACCACTGAATTACCTTGTAAAGAACCTTTCCTACGACGCCGTCCCATGTTCCATTATCCAGCTCCATGCCCCAGCTCTGGCGAGCGTCCACAAAAGCGCTTCGAAAATGGAACTTTTTCTCTAGAAGTTTCAGTAGTTCTGGCTCAATGGAAGTCACTATTTGAAGTTGTGAAGTTGTGGTGCCTAAGGTTTTCTTTCTCTTCACAATGCAAAAAGGAGGTATCTAAAAAATAAATTTTTTTTAATTTTTAAAATCGAGTTAAAATGTTGACTCACATGATTGACGGCAATTTTGAAAGTGGTGAAATTGAAATCACATTTTTGAAATGGAGTTTTCACCTCTTTTATCATTTTTGAACCTTCTTTTGACATTATCACCCTATTTTCCACTTTACAACCTCTCAGCGTTGGCCTAAAGTAAACGGCAGTATCTTTACTTCTGCCGTTAATTTTTGCAGAAAAAATCACGGCTTGAAAATCAGATAATACTTTGCCAAACAGCAGTTTTGAAAATGTAAAAATTTTGTACAGTGACAAATGACTAAAGTGCACTAGTAGCGGAGCACAAGCAAGGCACCGACTGTAAATGTACGAAAGTGTTCTGATAATGGAGTGAAAATGCTGGAGCTCATCGTTCTGTGAAAATTGAGTAAATTGAGTAAATTCAAAGATGAGCACAATTTGCTGTCGGTGATAGTACTTGCTGATCTGTGCAATGCTGCTCAACAGGTGATAGCTGGTAATGTTTGAATGAAAGGTGTGAGAACAATGATAACGTTTAAAAAAGGCTAAAATGTTTGACTTTCTTAGGCTACTTGACCCTTTAAATTGAGTTAAGCTTTCTCTGCTGTCATTTTTGGTTATAAGATTGTTGATTAAGATTAAATATTTTCCAGAGTGAGTTTTACTGCAGACGTCTTCAAGGTAAGTTTGTAGATTCTTATGAACGGAAAAAATTACTGGATAGTGAGCAACGGTGAGCTCGGCTAGCAAGCAAATTAGGAGATTGTACTTTTTCATGATTCGATCAAAAAGAAAAATCAAATCAAAGTTAAAACTGGTAGTCAACATTTTTTACAGTCAAAAAAACTTGTCGGTTGTTTATCGTACAGTATTTTTTATCTTTATTAAAATTCATCTGAACTCGGACACATTTTTATTGACAAAGGCAGTACATAGTTTGCGCAACAGCAAAACACATTTTGGGTGCTTTCAAGTTTGTACCAAACAGGTCACTATTTACTTGGAAATACAATAAATAATGCTGTACAAACAAAACGGAAACAATTAGTACACGCAAATCAATATTTGAATATTTACAACCGTCTTTATTGGAAAGGAGATATTGATTTGCAAACTTCTACTTTCTCATATCATATGAACAGTCGTCACCTCTTGCACTAGATCTATGACCAGTTCAACAATAAATGCGAAACTTCCCAACAAAACTCCCAACAGCCACACACTAAACACCGAGAGCATGTTGGAAATGTTCAACTTCCTAATGTAGTACTTGCTGTCGGCCATGTGTCGGTGGACAGTGTCCAACGGGTTTGAAGTCCACCGCTTAAACCCGTTTTTGTATCTCGTCGATCGCATCCGATTCAGTGTGTTTCGCAGCCAAATGTTCATCAGACCCATGTCTTGAGCGCGATGGATCCTGTGATTGACAAAAAAGGTTTTATTTGTATTGTGATTTAAAAGGTTTTGCAGCACCATTACATGATGTTAAAGGGTTTTCGCAGTGGCGATCTTTTTGGCAGGATGATTCCAATCAGATCGGGTCGAATCATTCCCGAGCCAATGTGCAGCGGTTTTTGTGCATTCAGGTAGCGACTGACAAGAAGGAACATGCGCTCATGGAGAACTACCGCTAGAGGATCGGCCTCTACGATGGCAATTTCATCCTGCCCGTAAAGGATCATGCGGGATTTGGTTCTATGAGAAGGGGGTTGAAGATTAAAGATTGAAAAACTAGAAATGTTAGTTTATTACCGATTCAAGTGTCGTCCTATGGCGTAAAACAGTCTATCTTCAGGATGAGCCCTCAAGAAAGCTGGAAGAAGAGCAGAGTTCTGGCGCATTAACAAGTGATGGGAGTCTTTTTGAGCCACTTGCAAGATGTCTTCCACTGAATCGACTGGTGAGGCGTACTCTGGCAGGGTTAGAACGGCGTAAAATGAGGAACCATAGTAAGTGGCAAGGATGGCAGTTGAGAGCATCAGGACGGCGTAAATGAGCCGCACAGAGTGAAAGGTCTCAGTGGACTTCATTGCTGAGACGGCTATAAAAGAGAAATATGTTGTTTAAGAAGTTTTGGTTAAGATTTATAAAGTCATACATTGCCGCAAGTAGATGCCCCAGATATTGGTGAAGAGGTCATAGCTGGAAATTGGATTTTCCTCAACTTTGAGATACCGAAAAAGGAAGAAAAGAAGTCCAAAAGCGGCGCAAATCACCGTCCAAATGAGCAAGGCAAACTTGGCAAAGAAGATAAGGTCGTGATAGACCAGGCTAGGACTTTGCGAAACCCAGGTCACCTCATTGAAGTAGGTGAAGTAGGTAAAATCCAAAACTTTTAACCTCGACGTTGTAAAGGAAACGTCACAGAGGGAAAAGTCTACGGCTCCTTTTAAAATCTTTGTCTCAATACCTGTCCACATGTCATCGAGTAGCATGTACGGGGACTGGTGGCCGTCACTCAACTCGGCCCTAAAATTGTACCTCTCTTCAAGGAGTTTTAGAAACTGAATTTCCATTGAGTAGTCGGCCACCAGGTCGTCTTCTTCGCCGTAACGAATCAAACTGCAGAATGGAGGAGCGTGGTTGACAAGTACTTTCAGGGTACTTCCATTTAGATTGCATTCATCAAATGGAGTCTTTAGCTTCTCAAAATCTTGGTAATTTTTCGGAACAAACAGTCCCGGATAAGAGTAGCAGCCGTCAAGAACGGGATGAATGTGAAGTACTTGAGGAAAGTTGCTGACAACTAGAGTGGCTCGGAATTGGCTGTCTAAGTGATAATTAGATTTTTGGACTGATTTTAGCAGCGTTTCAAAGCTGATCCCGTCGTCAAAAAGTGCCACCAATGGCAAACAGGAGAGGCAGCTTAGGTAAAACTTTTCCAGATTTTTTAGAACAGAGTCGAATTTGATCTGTTGGTCAAAAAGGTAATAAGGACTGAAGTCAAAAACAAAAAGTCGTATTTGTCGGTGTTGAAAGTAAAAGATGTTGTCTTTTAGTTTGTACTTTTCAATCAGTTTGTTAAGGTGAATGTGCGGAAGATGCGTGTGACGACAATTTAGTCGTCGTAAAAAAGTGTGAAATGGTGAAGGTTTGTCGTAGGATTTTCTTGTAATGTTTAGCTGTGATAAGCCTTTAAAAATAAAGTTGTCGACGACGTAAATTTTAGTTTTTTGTTCTGATTGGCTGCACAACATTTTCAGGTGCTCCTTGATTTCTAGGTCGCCGTAATACGGTTGAGGAGACAAAAAAGGTTGTGATACAGATTTTTGAACAGCTAAAAATGTGATGATGGATGACACAAAAAGAAAAAGCATTTTATGCAAATTTTTTAACTAAACAAAAAATAAATAAACAAAGTAATACTATTAATGTGTTTTGTATTTTTTATTAAGATCTAAAACAATTCAAGAAGTTAAAATTAATAAATAAAAAAAAGCGAAAAATCGATTCAGTTTTTGTGTTTATTTATTTTACTTTTATTGAAAACAAATAGTGCAACCTGCAGCTACCACTTCAACAATGAAAATAAATATTGACGCGCTCAAGCCGAGAAGCAGAATGATGAAAATTGACTGCACATCAGCTAGTTTGAACTCCTTTGAGTTTCCGCTGTGACCTTGATGAAGTTTTTTAATAGAACTTTTGAGAAAACTATTGTCAAAGTTTTTCCAAAAATTTTTCTTCTTCTTTTGTTTTGCAAAAATGAAAACAGTTTTTTGAATCCAGTAATTGACAAAGCCAAACTCTTGGCAGTGCAAAATTCTGTAATAGAGGAAAAACTTTAAAAAATTTTGAAAATTGCTCTAATTCTTACAGTCTGTCAAAGGGTTCTCTCAGTGGCGAGCTTTTGCGCAGTATGATACCGCTAATGTCTGGCCCCAGACTGTCACGTCCAATGTGAAAGCGCTCTGTTCCGAACATCATTTGTTGAACAGTGAGAAACATTCGTGAGGTGATGAGCAAACTTTTAGGGTGCCTTTTCAAAAATTGTAGGTCATAGTAGCTGATAAATTTTTTAGTCCTTAAATATTTAATTTCCTAAACTTAAAACATTTTTAGTTTTTTTCAAAACGGCTTACCGATTCAAGTGCTGGCCAATGGCATAAAAAAGGTGTTCGTTGGGAGTGGCATCGAGAAAACGTTTTTGAAAAATTGAGTTGTTTCTCACAAAGATGGTATGACTATCCGTCTGAGCTACTCGAAAAATGTCTTGAACTGTATCGATTAGCTGTTCATGAGGTACCGTTAATAAAGAGTAGAAAACGGAACTGTAAAGGTTGGACAATATAAGGCAGGCGAGAATCCACAAGGCAAGAAGTAGACAGGTCACTTTTGAAGCTTTTCGGTTTTTGGATAGCTTTGAATCTAAAAAACAAAGTAAAAACTGAAAAACAAAAAAGTAGTTGACTTACGTTGTTTTAACGCTATTGCCAACAGACCAATCGTCAGATTGTACAACTGTAAACGACTATTATGTCTTGAAAATGACAAAAGTTTTAGAGCAAACAACAGGGCGACAAAGGTGGTGACTATCGCTAGCCAGATTGCTCCTTCAAAAGGTTGATCAATAATTAAATTAACTGAAGATGAGGAAATTGATGGGGAATGAGAAATGAAAGCAATGTCATTGTGGAAGGTTGGCACAGTAAAGTCCACCATTGAAAAGCGTTCTTCAGTAAAAGAGATGTCGCAGAGAGCAATGTCAGCAGTCTGAAAATAAAAAAAATATTTATGTCATTGTATTTTATTTTGTAGCATCTTTACTCTTTTATAAATTTCCTGCACAAAAGCATGCGTTCTCTTGTTTATTGGATTAGAGTTGTTTTCAGCCTTCTTGTCGTAGTCCATTTTATGAAACACTTGATCGTGTGAGCCAGTGATAAATTTTGTTTGAAAATGAAACTTTTCTGCTAGTGTTTCAAGTATTTTCAACTCAAAAGAGTATTTGGGGTTTAGTACTTCAGTGTGAGTTTGCTTGTTTTCTGTGACAAAGTAATTGCAAAAGGGAAGAATCTGATTTTTTTTGTTGTATAAAAATGTTATTTTTAAGTAATTCTTAACAAATAAAAAATTTATACTTTATCAATCGCTACCACAAAGGTGCTGCCGTTAAAATTAGGAAACATTGTTTTCAGCCAAATAAAAACAAATATTTTTCAGTGAAAATTTTTTTATTAAAATGAACTGACAAATGTAGTACTATTTTGTTTACATTTTTTACTAAATAAAAAAATATATATGTTTTGTTTGTCTACCAAAAAATAATAAAAGTTTCTCAAACAACATAGTGCAAATATAGTTAAAGTAAAAATTAATAGGTGATACAACAATTTTTGCATTAAATTTTATCAAATTTGTCCTTTTTCAAGAAAAGCCTGTTTGGTTTTGAAGTAGTCGGCGAACAACATCTCAACGAAAACCTGAATGAATAAAATGCTGAGTTAATTTAGATATTTTTTGAAAAATAAACTTACCATATGCTTTTTATGATCAAACGGAATGTCCGGCACAATTGACTCGGTAAATTGCATCATAAAACTGGTGAAAAAGAGCTTATTTGCCAGAACCATCACTCGAGCCTCTTTTAAATGCTGTTCGACGCTGTTACCCTCTTTGGAGGCATATCCAGGCACAAAACGCTCGCAAGCTTCAATATAAAACCCCACCAACTCCTCCATAACCGAATCCTCGGGTGGCGTGAAAGCCATGTCCATTATGTCCTTCTTGTTCCATTCACAGTAGATAGACCCAAGGTCAAAGCCCCGTGTCCCGTAACCGCCGTGCTCAAGGTCGCAAGCAAAAATTTGATGACCGGTATCATTCTTCACCACAAGCAGATTGGATCCTCGAAAGTCGTTGTGGACAAAGACCAGTGGCGCCTTTAATGCCTCAATTTTGCTCATCACTTCATCGTACTCCACAAAGACGTCTTCCTCCTTGAGATACTTCAAATTCAGTTCTTCTGCTAAATTCCGAACTTCACACTGTTCATAGCCTCGAGTGATGAAGCCTCGCGTCCGCTTCATCATCAGGTCCCGGTCCTTTCGAATGGGAATCTGCAGGAGATTGATAGCCGCTAAAAGTTCCATTAGCTGCTTTCGAAGAGCTGGCTGGTCCATGTGCGCCGCCCGAAACTGCTCATGTGTGAGGAAGTCCTGGATGAAGCCGCCTTCAAAGATTCCGTACACCTTTGGGCCGAGACCTTTCTGGCTCATCACGTTCAGAATGATGGTGTCATTCAGGCGTTCCGGGTCACCTTCGTGGTAGTTCTTGATGTGCTTCGCCTGGTACAGCTTCACGGCCACCGTTTCCGGCTCATCCTCACCGTAAATAGGGTTTGGCAGCTTCTGAACTGACTCCTTCAGACTGACTCGGTACATTTGATTGGTGAAACCGCCGGCGATTCGCTTTACAGTGACGTCTTCAAGAGTGAGGTTGGCCCAGCTTCCGCTGAGATAGGAGCGGACCAGGTCAAGGCAGCGCTGCTCAATACCTTCCGGCGTGGAGCCGCGCACCAGTTTCTCTCGGTCAATGTTTGACCAGTCATCGGCGAGCTCCATCTGATCGGTGGTGATGTTTTTGGTGGTGGTCGAACTGGTCGCTTTGGCGGTGGTGTTTTCTGTACCAGACATTTTGGCTTTTCTTTTTCTTTTTACTGATGCTTGTACTTAAAATTTGAGGCTGTTTTGATGTTCAACTTGCTGATAATCAGTGGTGTTTGATAAAAGAAAATGTTTTAATTGATCGATAAAACGATTGGATAAAACTTGGCGGAAATTCCTTTTGTCAAAAGTTGTTGCACAAGGTTGGAAAAAGATCTTTGTTTGTAACCATCAAGTTTCAATAAAACTGTTCAGATTTTCTGCCTTTTAATTTATTAGCAACTCACTACCGCAAACTGTAAAGCAAAAAATATAGTTTATGTACTAAACAAGTGTGGATTGTCTCAATTTGTCTTAAAGCAACTTTTGACATTAAAATGTCGTCGGTGCAACGGTGGTGAAAGAGCCTCTGTGTGAGTGTTTGATAAATCCGCCGTATCTACTGATGAGAATGATGACTGTACAACTGATGAGATTTCCATTTTCACACTCACAAGGGAATGAGAGATCGTCAGCGGTTGTCAGGTTCACTGGCTGTGGTCGGCAAGACCTTGTAAACCCAAACTAATTGTCCTTCCTTCAATAGTTGGTTTGTTTAATCAGCAGTTGGGAAAAGCTGCGGTTGACTTACAATGCGATTGTACTGTCGCGCAGTTGCTTGTTATGTAAATCTGCTACTCACTGGTTTAAAAGAGGATTATTTTTGAAATTGATGAGTTTGTAATATTTTAAAGTGGATTTTAAAAACTTTTATTGATCTATTAACTTTGATGCATTAATCCACTTCTGGAGACTCGTGCACTACAAATCAATTAAATTACAAAAACTAGTATTAAGTATTAAGTATTGCAGCATTTACGTCATTTTAAACTGCTTTATTATTCTTGTACTTTTGCACTTTTAAAACAGTCAAATATATTACAAACTGTATTGTTTTCAAAAAAAATGCTCACAATGACTTTTACATAATCATGAGTGGGTTAAAACACAAAAAACTTATTAATTGGGATCAATTGTGAATGTCGAAATTTATTTTTTATAATAATAAATAAATGAAAAATAAAACCAGTATTTTTAATCAATAGCTACCAGGACTTTTTGAAGTTTTCTATGCATTTTTAATTAAAAACTAGTAAGCAAACTAATTTTTATACTACTTTTGCCCCCATAAGTGACTTGCGCAAAAAACAATAGTTTTTTCTTTAAAGGGGGAACAAAAACAACAGAGTGTGATGCACTTTATTTGGCGCTCGATTAACTGCTCTATTGTGATTGCCGGTTCCGATAATCGCCATATGTCCGGTCCATCACAACTGGCCATTTGCTTTACTTTGCCATTATGTTGATTTCACTTTTGCTGCTGAAGTGCACTGCTGTTGAAGTGCCGCTGTTTCTGCTTTTTCTACCTCAACTTCTGCTGATTGTGTGCGAGCTCAACAAAGGGAAACCGGCTGAACTTCTCCGGCTTCAGACAGGTAGCCAAAGCGGTGACTTCTTGTTCTGCGGCAACTGATGATGGTCGGGAGGAGCCTCCGTCTGGCGTCCAGCTTCTCTTTGACGCAGTCCAATCATCTACATCGATGATAAGGAAGACTTACGATTCGCAGAAATAACAGCCGCAACAGCAGCAGCAACCTTGGTGCAGTGACAAGCACAATGGACGAATGAAGCAAAAGACTGAAGAAGGAAAAGAAATGGCTGACTTGGCTTGGCCACCACTTGTGTTTGCCGCCATAACCGGCCACCATCAGAGATCAGCATCTTAAAGTGCACCCATTCACGACCAGTAAAGCTTCCACTTACGTTTTTGGTTGTCCATTTTTTAGTGAACCTTCAACCTCATTGTTACAGCCATTGTCGTGTCATCCACAACCACAATGCTGTCGACGTTGCTGAAGGTAGCGTTTTTGGCGTTATTGCTGGCATTTGCACTGTTGCCCGATACCAAGAGCTTATTTGGCTTTGATCTTCGTCTCCTCTCTGCGCCGTAAGTAACACTGCAGATTACTGCCATTACCACTGCACAGACTGCCTGCACTGTCGTGCATAATTAGTGTGCTCTTGCGCAATACTTTTAGTTAATTAGTTGTCTACCTCTTTTTCCTTGGAAGTGACATAAAGTTGCCAGACACCTTCAGTGGCTCCCTGCTTGCCAATCGACTGCTCTCTCAGGCAGACCACTTGTTCAACAATGAAATTCGTGGTCCGGAATCGTTTGCTACATGGCAAGGTGAGTGTTTCTTCTTCTTTCTCTTTTCTTCTGCAGTTTGTTCAACACAGGTAGCAGAAACTAGCATTGCAAGTTTAATTCTCATTAATTACAGTAGCTAATTAGGCAGCTCCACTATCTACGTTCCGCTCCGGCGGTTTAAACGATTGCAGTGTTGTCGATCGATTTGTTGTGTGCCCTCCTTCTTCTCCGCCTCTGTTGCTACTGTTTGGGCGTAGAGATGTCATTTAGCCCAATGCTGCTGATTGAGATATATTTCACCAAACTACATCTGTGATTTATTGCCGTTTTAAAACTTATACTTTGTGCTTTACTGTTGCAGGCAAGGTGTACACTAGTCTGGCGGATGGTCGCATTGTAGAGGTGCTGGAAGATCGCCTTCGAACGGTGGCCTCTATCGATCCGGAAAAATTGGGCCTAGAGGCGTGTCGACTGCCTCAAAACACTGTCAGTTGCGGTCGACCATTGGGACTAAAATTTGACTCAAAGGGAACACTGTACACAGTGGACCCCTACCATGGCCTTTACTCCATTGACGTCACCACTGGGAAAGTGAAGCTGATTGCAGATGTGGCTAAACTGGGAGCCCGATTTCTCGACGACCTGGCAGTGCTAGAAAAAACCGGTGATCATAAGGTTTTCTACCTGAGTGACGCCAGCACCGAGTGGGATCTGTTCGACGTGGCGTACACCGTCGCCGAGCACGACAGCACCGGCAGACTGATCAGCTACGACACTGAAACGGGACAGGTGAAGGTGGAGTTGCAGGGGCTGCCCTTTCCAAACGGCCTTGCGCTGACTGACGATCGGACGGCACTGCTGATGTGCCTATTCAATCACCGAGCCGTCCACCGGTACTACCTGAGTGGCCCCAAAAAAGGACAGGTTGTCCCCTTGGCTACTGATCTGCCCGGTGAGCCGGACAACATCAAGCGAAGTTTGGACCAAACTCGAGAGACCTACTGGGTAGGCCTCTTCTCAGGGCGAAACCGTCACAACCGCCACCTGATTGTGGACACACTGGGACAGTATTCAATGTTGACTCGATTCGGCATGCGATTGAGTCGGGCGATTGGTTTTGCCATTGAGAAGGCGGGAGTCCTCTTGGGCAAAGATTGCCTCACTGCTTTTGGCTTTGACTTCAAAACTGGCCACTTGCTCAATGTGGGCATGTGCAGCTACGGAATGGTTCTGGAGATTGATGGCGCCACTGGAGAGGTGTTGCACTCGCTGCACTCCCCTGACGGGACCACTTGTGCCCTTTCCGAGGCCTTTGAGGTGAAAAGAACAGAAGAGGGAGAGCGACACTTTCTCCTTGGTTCTTATGCTAATTCCTATTTGGGAAGGCTGGTGCTGCCGCAAAGTGCCTTTCAACGCTCAACTGTGATTTCCTCCTCATCTCAAGTCAGTCAACAACAAAAACAACAGCAATCTTCATCATCCTCAACATCTGCATCATCAGCAAAATCAAGTACCGCTAAAACGGCGTCATCACCTTCAGCCGCTGATAAGGCAAGTTCGACTGGAAAGTTGAAAGCAAAAGACGAATTATAGCTTTTGAAGTCATTTTTCACTGACTAAAATCTTCCAACAAAAAATTCCCGCATACTATGACGATGAGTTTTTTGCCAATAACTTATCATCATTTTTCCTCTATCGACAGTTTGCTTGCTCCACTGAAAAATAGCTGCACTTTTCCCTGTTATCGACGTTTCTCCCTATTTTTTGTCAATTGTTTCTTCTCTCAAGAAATGTTTATTTTTGTTACTCACCTCTTTTTTCCTGGTATTTTGGCCAAATTAAAGGACTTATTCATTAAAAACAATTGTGGACACTTTCCTTGAACAGTAGCGGCCAATCTCTATGTGTGTGTGTTTGTGCTGCTGTTTGTGCACCTGCAAGGCAGAGGGAAAGGTTGTTAATGTATTATCGTTGTAATAATTGTAATTGTAATTTGCTATTGATCCCTGTAAGCACTGCTGCTGTCGTCGATTACTGCATCGGCATCGTGACCATCGGCGTCAAGATTTGGTCTCGCTTTGTCGCTTGCTTATACTCTCCTTAAGTGTTTACTCTCTGATCGATTAGTGCTGTATCATAGGCTAAGCTGTCTCATTTGCAAGTCAAAGGATAAACTGACTGACTTAGATAGTGGGCCAACAATTGCCCAATTTGTCCCCAGACAGTGTGTGTGTGTTTCAGCTCCTGTCACTGTTGTTTCACCGTTCAAGGAGACAGAGCACCAGTGCCCCTCCTCTCTTCATCACAGTTGTCCATCACATCTGACGTCAGACTACTGAACAACTTTTGTCACATTTGCACAAGATCTATTCGCACTGTTCACAGTCAGATTTTCTTTCCTCTTACCTTTTTCCCCTATTTGCCGAAACTATTTGTCGTTAATTGAAGAAATCGACGCTGTTGTTGTTGATTTCTGTTGAGTCTATGTAAGAGTGAGGTAAGCTTCGCACTAATTAGGTCCGCGTTCAAGCAGCAGCAGCAGCAGCAGCGTCAACACCGCTCAATGCCTTACAATTATTTTCCTTCTCATGCTTCACTTGGTGCATTTGCTACACTGGAGTTCCTAAAGCTAATGTAATCTCTTTTTCTTTCTTTCTCTGACTGTATGTCACCAGCGTAGTGTCAGAGTGTACATTTCGCGTCTGGTGTCTTGCACGACCTGCCCTCTGCCTCTGCCTCTGGTTGTTGTTGTTGACTTCGTCGTTTAGTTTTTTCCACTTCAAATGATGGCACATACCATAGCCTGAACACAAATTTGTTTACCGCCACTTGTTGAGCACTGACAGGACAGCGTTCACTTGAACTCAAACTGGTCTCTCTGGCTGCTGATAAACTGTGCAGACTGTGTGAGCGGGGCTCAACTGACGGCGCCACTGGCATCAGCATCAACAAAGGCTTGCACCACTTGTCAGTGAGCTCGCTGGTGAAGTAGAGGCACCTTAGCACCACTGGATATACCTTTTTTCACACAAGTATTTTAGCTGAGCAGCACAAGTGTGTGAGCTACCACAAGTGCCGCTGCCAGTAGTACTCGTACTACCACCACTACCACCACCACCGTCATCTGTCCGTCGCCGGTTCACCGCTTCATCAACTCCAGCCGTCGTTTTCGCCTTCTTCGTCCACTTCTTCGCTCACCATTTACCATCATCGGTAGCGCAACAGGTGGAAAGGAGGAAAGGTGCTCAGAGCGCTGAAGCTTAGGCTGCAGCTTTCGTCTTCTACTGCTGCAGCAACAACAGCAGCACGGCTTTTCTGCCGCAACTAAAGCATCTCGGAGCGAGAAGTGTGTGTGTGGAAGCTCGGAGGCAATCGCACAATCGAGGGCAAGATCACACGCCGTCGGCTGGTTGGCTGGTTGGCTGCTGCTGCTGCTGCCTGAGTATCGGCCTAGTGACGTGGTGTAATTAGACGGGCCGCCTACCGAGGCAAAAAGAAGAAGAAAAAGAAGTAGTAGAAGAAGCACTCATTGGAAAGCAGACAAACTGACTGACAGACAGACAAACAGACAGTCAGTCAGTCAGCTTTTTTCATCATAACTAGCCGTCGTCGTCGACGGCGAAACCAAGTACTCTAGAAGCACCAGTAGAGGTAAGAAGAAAAAGAAGTGGAAGCAGAAAACGTGGAAGCAGTGGAAAAGGAAGACGTCGTCGAATCGATGTCAAATTAAGAGTCGAAAAGCTTGCGTAAGTACTACTGCCGTCGCCACTGCTGCTGCTGCTGCTGAAGTCCAGTTACCACCACCACCACGACAGTAGCAGCAGAACAACCACTGCGACTAATCGGCAAACTGCCGCCGATTTTTGCCTCTCTTTCGCCGCTCTTCATTCGGCGTTCAGCGCGCGCGGACAGTTGCAGTTCACCCAATCATCTCACCCAGTCGCAGTCACAGTCACTGTCACACACAGGCACAAGACTTGCACTACTCTGAACTATCAGCAACTACGACCACCACCACTATCATCATCATCATCACCTCAACTCACCTCAATCACCGCACACTACCTGAACTCACCTTCATCAGCCTTCTCTTTTCTTTCTCATCCACTTCGACAATTCAGTCACCTGACATTTGACTGTCACCGTCTTTCTTCTTTTTCCTTTTTTTCCAACTTCTCTTTCCTCCTCTTCTCGCCCACCTCCAGCTGACGATGGCCCAAATCAAGGACATCTTCTCGCGCCTGTACAAGCTCGTCTTTGACATCTTCTTCTACTCGGCGGCCCTCTCCGTCATCCTCGGCCTGCTGCCGGACCACCTCTTCACTGGTTTCAGCCAATTCAAGCCGGTCGCCTACCAGAATGACCACCTCTTTCGAGGGCTGGAGGGACAGCCGTGGAATGACGACCTGGTGAGCAAGGCGAAGCTGCTTGGTGTCGACGAGCTCTACGGGCCAGAGTCGCTGCACGTCATCGGCGACTACGTCTACACCGGTCTGGCCGACGGTCGCCTGGTGAGGGTGCACAAGGACAGCGAGAAGATCGAAGAGATTGTCAACTTTGGCGCTGCTGTCGACGGTTGCGGTGAGCATTCCTCATTCTCATTCCTTCAATATAATATTTTCTTCCCTTAATCCACAGCACCGGGGGTAATCTCAAAGTTGGTCAAGTGCGGTCGTGTTCTCGGCCTTCGCCACCACACTGACGGTTTCCTGTACCTGGTGGAGTCGGGCAGCGGCGTCTACCGCGTGAACCTCACCACCAAGTCAAAGGAGCACCTCAAATGGAAGGGCCAAACCGAGGGCTCCGCCATCTACAACGATCTCGTTTTTGACCCTACCGATGACAGCCTGCTGTACGTGAGCGTCTCCACGGCCAAGTGGAACCTCGACCAGATCGCGTGGAGCATCGTCGAGCACGACACCACCGGGTACGTGCTGGCGGTCGATCTGAAGGCGGGCAAGGCGAGCAAGGTCACCGACGGACAGGCTCTGCTGAATGGCCTAGAGATTAGCGCCGATAAGAAGCACCTGCTCTTTTCCGGTGAGTTTGACTGTCTGCTCGCCAGCTAACCTTTTGATGAGTTAATGTGCTAAACTCTTCTCCACCCTCATCAAATCACAGTGACCAATGATTATGCCATCAAGAAGATCCCGCTAAAGGACGTGAGGGAGGCAATCAAGAGCGGAACAGTGGTGCCTGAAAGCAAAGTGACCCTCTTTGGAAAGCTGCTGCCGGGTGAGGTAAGTGAATGACAGACAGAGGGAAAGGGACACAATTGAACAAACAACAATAGCTACCCCTCCTCCTCCTTCGCCTGCCTCATTAATCAGCTCGCCTAATAGTCATTTGTTGTTCAATGCTAATGATCTCTCAATTTATCGCGTTCTTTATGTTCTCAGCCTGACAACATTCGCCTGGACGAGAGCACCGGTGACATTCTGGTGGGCATGTTCACCACCCGACCCGACAGCAAGCTCTTCCGTGACTACCTCACCAATTGGCCATTCACGCGAAAGGCGCTCGCCCGGACGGCGTACACGCTCTCTGTGGCGCTGAAGTACATCCACGAGAACCTCTACCCGAACCACGGCCTGGAGACGCTCAGCTGGGACCTCTACAGTGGCCACATCGTCTACAAGCTGCTGCCGAAGCGGGACGGCGCTGTGATCAAGCTGGACGGCGTCACCGGCGAGGTGAAGCGCATCCTCGGCTCCTCAAAGTTCAACTCCATCTCCGAGGCGATTGTCGACCCCGCCACCGGTGACCTCTACTACGGCTCATTCCGGAACACCTTCATTGGGCGCATCAAGAAGGGCGACCACTAAAGTCAGAAGAGACATGTTCGGTGGATGTGTCGGTGTGAACGCAAGTTGACTGGTGTCAAATGCCAAATTAGCTCAAACTTACTTACTTTTTTTAACATTTACTGTTCAGTCAAATACACTGTCTAATCTGATCTGTACTATTTTTCGTTATCGTTTTTGTCGCTCTGATCAGCTTTTTGTGTTAGACATTTGTTTTTGTAGAAACCAAACTATTATCAGAATCACTTGTTGTTCTCAATGACTCTTCTTTTCAATCCTCCCTGTACGTGCTCTACTACTACTGTTGCTCACACTACTACTGGCCTTTTCCTGCAATTGTGCAGTTTTTTAGACTATAAAAATTAAGTTATTGAATGTTGAATCAACGTTGTTGATGATAAAATCTGTTTGAAAAAAGATTTTGAAAAAAAAGTTCGAGTTGAATTGGCTATTTTCATAGCTGTCACAGAAGCTGTGTCGACAGCGGCGGCTTGTTTTGAGAAATCTCGAGAAAAGAAAACATCTGAATCGAGTTGATTTGAGTTTGACTTCAAATCTGTTTCTTTTGAATTTCTCCACCGCCAAAACTCATCATGACGGAAAAAGGTGATGACAGCGGTAACGAGGGATCAAAGAAGTTCAAGTCTTTCACGGCATATGACGTGCAGAAAGTCCGCCTTGAAAAGCTGTTTAATAACATTGTAAGTGATGGTTTGATTTTATTATCTCTATTTCTAAAAAGTTACCCTTTTTAGGAAAAACCTGTCGAGATTCCGACAAGGAAAACGTCAAAAAACTTTGCCAACGCGCCTGAGTTTGTTCGTAATGTGATGGGTATGCAATTTTAAACGTATGTCAATCAGCGTGCAACTAAATGTCTATTTTATCTAGGATCAAGCGCTGGTGCTGGCAGTGGGGAATTTCACGTTTATCGTCACCTAAGAAGAAAAGAGTACGCCCGTTTGCATAATATTGAAACTGCAGCAAGAAATGTACATACTTTTAAAGGGTTTTGAGGTTATAATATTTAACCATTGATCTACTTTCAGGAACAACTTGACGCTGATTATCACAGAAAGCTCGAGGAGAATCGTAAAAAAGCAGAAGAGTTAACTGAGAAAAAGCGTGCAAAGCGACAAAAGAAAAAGGAAAAACTAAAGAATAAGAAAAAGGTGAAAAAAGAAACGACCGATTCAGAACAGCAAAAAGAAGATGCCAGCGAAGAGAAAAAAGAAGGCAGTAATGATGAAGAGGACAAAGAAGATTAGTTCATTATACAAGAAGATTCTGAAAAAAGTCAACCAAACTGCATGTAAATATACATTTTGCTTTTTTATTTGTTTATTTGAAGTTTCATTTATCAAACGGCCCAATCCAATACAAGACGTTTATGAGCGTAAGCGCGATTTCACTTGATAACATTCAACTGTCGGCCAACTGCCACAAAGGCGTCGATCGTCTTCTGCACATCATCCTTTGAGTGAGCCGCACTGATTTGCACTCGAATGCGGGCTTTACCTTTGGGAACAACCGGGAAGCTGAATCCAACAACGTAGATTCCGTATTTTTCTGCGACAAAAAAATGCAAATAGAAAAGCGATTAGAAAGTTGATTAATCGTGTATCTATTTTTAAGACCGCAGCAATCAGCAGCGGATGTACGTCAGCTTCTATTTATAATCACCGCTACCCACTCACCGAAAATGGCGTCGGCCATAGCTGTGGCAAGTCGTGCATCACCGACGTACACCGGACAAATCGGATGTTCATCACCCTGTAAAAAGGTCATTTGTTTACTTAGCAAGCATTTGTCTTTTTTGGACCAAAATATACTCACCAGAATGTTGAATCCCGCCTCCTTCATTGAGCCGCGAAAGTGCTTCGTATTTTCCGTCACCCTCTCTACCAGTGAACTGTCCGCCATCAGCAGGTCAAACACCTTACTGGCAGTGGCCACCACCGGCGGCGGCAGCGAGTTCGAGAAGAGGTACGGCCGAGACTTTTGCCGCAGCAGCTCAATCAGCTCCTTTGGGCCGGTGGTGTAGCCGCCCGCTGCTCCGCCCAACGCCTTACCCAGCGTCGAGTTGATCACCTCGATGGTGCCGGTGGGCAGGCGGTAGAACTCCTCAGTGCCGCGACCGGTGGCACCGAAGAAACCGGTGGCGTGACACTCATCGATGAAGACGATGGCGTCGTAGCGCCGGGCCAGCTCGACAATGTCCGGCAGCGGGGCGACGTTGCCGTCCATGCTGAAGACGCCGTCGGTGACGATGAGGCGCGTCCGCGCAGTGGGCGGCTGCGTCTGCTGTAGAAAAGCCTCCAGCTGAGCCATGTTCCGGTGCTCATAGCGGAACTTTTGCGCTTTGCAGAGGCGGATGCCGTCGATGATGCTGGCGTGATTCAGCTGATCGGAGATGACGGCGTCCTCGGGGCCCAGCAGCACCTCGAAGAGGCCCGCATTGGCGTCGAAGCAGCTGGCGTAGAGGATGGCGTCCTCGCGGCCGTGGAAGCGGGCAATCTTCTCCTCCAGCTCCTTATGGATGTCCTGGGTGCCGCAGATGAAACGCACCGAGCTGAGGCCTGCGCCGCGTGAGCGCAGTGCGTTGATGCCCGCTTCGATCACCTCAGGATGAGACTAGTAAAAGGTAGCGTTAAATGTTTGAATTCTTTGGAATATTATCCCCCTTTTCCTCTTACCGAAAGTCCGAGGTAGTTGTTTGCGCAGAAGTTGATCACCGGTCTGTCACCTGCTTCCGCCGTGCGAATGTGTGCCCCCTGTCTGCCGGTGATGATGCGCTCCCTCTTCCACGTGCCCTCTGACTCGATTGTCTTCAGCTGGCCGCTGATCGCCTTGGCCGCCGTCTCGCTCCATGCCTGACTGATGCCTCGAAATGCCGGTGCCGAATGGCAGCTATTCAGTCTGCACACACTGGAGCCTAGCTTCTTCAGCATCATCTTTTTCTGCTCTGCTGACGTTGATTACGCTCAATTGAACCGTTTATTGTGTGACTGGCCAGCAGAAGTGGTGGTCGTCTGATGGCAGTCAGTGAATGGATGGGGAGAGAGAGTAATGAGCACACAGTCAGTGTTGGTAGTGGAGAGAGTAGTAGCCTAACCTTGAAAATGCCAATCGAAGGACTGCCACCACTACTAATTGGCAGCAAAGGAGCACTCAGTTGGCTATAAATCGATCGATGCTTTGGAATGAGAGGGGATGCTTCCAGCCTGTTGTTGTTGGTTGACTGGTTGAAGCTCACTCGTGTTGGCTGCATCTCGCTTTCCCTTCCTCTCTTCCTCTACCTCGATCAGTAGTACCTCCTGAGCAGTGTCTGTTGCCATGTCGGACAATCTGGCTAGCTAGCTGTCCTCTCTGATCATCATTCAGTGCGGCTGCCTGTCTACTCTTCTGTTCCTATGTCCATCGCCCATCACGTCGCACATCATCAGATCAGATGAGAGTGGATGTTGACTGTGACTGTTCGATTTGAACACGGCACACAAGGCACAACACTACGGTAGAGGATTGCGTGTTTCAGCACGAGCATCTCTCGCTTCTGCATCCTATCAATGGGGCACGCCAATCATGTTTATCGTCTTCTACTCTTCTCTCGCTTTTTTGTAATAGTAGTCTACAAAGCGTAAGCCGCCGCCGCCGTTGTTGCTGCCATCAGCCCCGTTCGAAGCAACAAAAGTTTCGTCTCCGTTGTCTGCCTCCAGTCAGTCAGCCAGTCAGTGCCTCTACACACGCGCTCGTGTGGAGTGGCCGTGTAATTGACGCCTGACACCGAGAGTGGCCGAAGAGAGAGACTTCGGAGCACAGAGGCCGAAGCAGGCGAGACAGAGGCCTATCAGCCGGAGAATGAAGAAGTGCCCCGTCAGTGGCACCAATTAGTGCGCTGAGCAACAGCAACAGCATCAGCACTGTACTTGCACTTCGCCTGAATGCCGCCATTGTCTTTGTTTATGTTTCTTCTTGCACCACCGCCACCAGCACTGCTGCCAATTGTCATTGAGTGGTTCCGATGAAGTGCTGCTCCTGCTGCTGCTGTTGTTGTTACTGGCCAAAGTAGCCAGATGTGGAGCGTAGAGTTCAGTTCTGGTGATCAGAACTCACACACACAGAGGCAGACAAACAGAGAGACAGACAGATTGTTAAGAGTGCTGAGTAATGACCACTAGCACTATTACCAGCCAACTGGTGGTGGTGGTAGTGATGGTGATTGTGATGGTGGTCCAGTGGTGCGAGACTGAGCTGAACACTGCACATCCATCCACTCTCATTCCTTCTTCCCTTTCCCTCTCTTTCTTTTCCTCATTATAAACGGAGCGCGTCTACTACTGCTCGGCGCCAGTTTGGGTTGCAGCAGCAGTAGAATCGCCTTTTTTACTGCCAGTAGAAGTGTGCGCAATCGGTACCTGTTGTTCTCGACCAGCTGCTGCTTCGGTTCGGTTCAACAGTGACAGCCAGACGGAGGCGGCCAGACGGACAGGCATGCCATGCACTACTCTGTCGCACAAATCATCGGCAGCAGCAATAGCTGAAGTATTGTCTGCTGTCTTGTAGGGAAGTGCTGGTGGTGGTGGTGGTCGCATCGGTGGCAGCCTTTCTCTTGCCAGTATTATTCACGTTTCGCACTGTTCCGATTGCACTCTACTGCTTCCAACATTACTGCCACCACCACCACCACCGACGCCGCCGCCGCCGACGACCAGTTGTGTCAGCTGTAGCAGTTTGAAAGCAGCAGCAGCAGCATCAGCTCGCCCATTCTTGCTCTTCAGCGGCAACAATTCAGTGCACGTCGTCGTCGTTGTTGGTCGTTGCCCGCAGAGTTTACTTCTGCATCAGCAACAGCAGTGCAGACAGAGTCATCCTTCCTCTCATGAGCAACAATCTTCACTTCACTCTACTACTCGCCTTTCGCTCTTCTCGGTTTCCTTTTTCCTCCTCGTGAGGCTTTTCTTTTTTTCTTCTTCTACTGCAAATAGTGGCAGTCGACAGTACCATTGCCTCTTCCTTTGGGTTGCCATCATCATCAGCAGCAGAGTCGTCTAATTGACTGATGCCTTATTTGAACGCCTTCTAAGCTTCCACTTCTTCTTCTTCTTCATTTCAGTTTTTGTCTTTACTGTGACCATCATAGCAGTGCTACCAGCATCATAACCACCACCACCACAACCAGAGACACTTGGCGCCCGTTCAAGAACCACAGTGCTGCACACTGTCGTTTAAAGAGAGAGAAAAAGCATGAGAGGTGTAGGCGAGTAAAGTGCAGGGCAGAAGTTGGAGAGTAGAATCAAGCACAGCGGAAGAGAAGGAAGCGACAGAAGCAGCTGAACAGTTGCAACAACATCATTTTCCCTCAGATCACGTCAAGAGAGCCAGCGAAATTGAATTGTTGTTCCCATTTATCTGCCGCTGTCTTCAGCTGCATTCTTCTCGCTTTTTCCCTTTATCCGCATGTCCGGCCGGTCACTGAGCAATCACTCCTGAAAGTTTGCGCCCGCACCAGTCCAATTGTCCTTCAGCTCCTGATGGCTCCTTAACGCAACAGCAGCACTGACCACTGAGCAGTTCAGATCAGCTTTCTTCTTCTACCACCACCATACCTTCTACTGCACTACCTCCTTGACCAGCTGTCGGCGACAACGACAACTGCTGACTCGGTGTTCGAGGAAACAGAACACAGAGTCGTGACCGTTCACAAAAGCAGCCAATATGCAAAGTCTGTCTGTGCACAGACTGTAGCACAGTAGACAGCAACAGCAGCAGCAGCACTTGGAGCACTTTGGCGGTGCACCTGTCCGAAGTTTGCCATCAGCAGGAGCTGCAAACTGCAGTCGGAGCAGGAGCACCTGTGAGCCCGGCGGACAATCACCAGCAGACGGAGAAAAAGAAGGAAAGAGAGAGGGAAAGAGAGGGAAAGAGGGAGCATCGCGCCTTCTGTCTGCGGAGTCTCCCCTCCACCACCACAACTGACCGCACATTGAATGCTCTGCCACACGTGACACAACCACACAGCCCCGCACTCATCAGTGATCAGCAGTTGTTGCAAGAGGACAGTGCCTCGCAACACTGACACTGAAACACTAACTAACAGAAGGCTCTCACCACAGCCAGCACTACCAGCGCCCGATTATCCGCCGATGCAACAGCAGCCTCAGCCGCAGCCGTCGCCGATCATTCGATGGATCATCAACGGCTGAGCACAACGGCGGCTGCAACATACTTCTTCGCCTCTTTACTGATGCCAGTGTTGCTGCCGATGATGCTGTCAATGGCCGCTGCCGTCCAAACACCATCATTATCACTATCTTCGTCGTAGTGTGGACGAAGTGTGGCCATCTCAATGTCAGCCATGTCACTCATCGTCATGGGTCGCTCCAAGCGATACTTTACCTCACAGAGTTTTATCAATCTGAGCTTCTACTCAGGTAAGTGTCCGCTGATTAATTGCTCTGATATTTGACAAAAATTGCTCATTACCACCTCATTTAATGTGCCCCTTCTTCCGCCAGCCATTGCCTGTTTGCATCCTTTCCTCAATAGTCACCTCGCCGAGCTCGGTCTCAGCTGGGCACAATGCGCCTGGATCAACTCAGTGTCGGCGCTGGTGAGCATGGTTGGGCCGCTTTGTCTAGGCCCAATTGCTCACAAACTGTCCGGGTACAAGCAGACACTGGTGCTCGCACTGTTGCTCGCCTTTGGCGCCTCCACCGGTCTCCTTTTTGTGCCTAGCGTCATCAGCAGCGAACACACGCCCAAGATGTACTTTGACTGCACTGAGGACGTCTTTCGCATTGAGCAGTGTCCCAACTGGGAGGGTCAATGTCACACCTATCCCAAGCGACCGGCGACTAACTTTAGCAGCTTTGAACTGGTCACCTGCTCGTACGTGTGTTCAGACGACCGGACGGCCGTCAACTCGACGCTCTACCCCATCAATGTGTGCTTCAATAATAATGACAACAACAACAATGACCCGTCTAATCTGTGTCTCGGTAGGTTTGACAGCTCGATTGCTGCTCATTAGCATATTTTCTAACAGCGTTTTTCCACTACAGACGTCCCAAAAGAGCGCATTATCCCTACGGACGCCTCGCTCAGCCAGGAAGCGAGTATTCAGTTTGACTCCCGTTTTGACCGGTGGCCCGTCCTCGAGTCACCCGTAACGGGAAATCAGCTAGTCGATCGCATGTTTGACGGCCTACGCACCTGCACGTACAAGCCGGCGGCGCCGCTGCTCATCTCCCAGAACGTCTTTGCCAGCATTCAGTGCCGCCCGACAGTGCCCAACTGCAACATCTACTGCTCGGTCAGTCTACGTCATCGGACAAGTGGCTTTGGCGGTGGTGGTGGTGGTGGCAGTGGTGGGACGTCTGCTGGTGGGGGCGGAAGTGGTGGGAGTGGCAGCAACGGTGGCAGTCGCTCTCTGCGTCCACCGACGCCCTGTCACTTGGAAAAGGGCAATCGCACTCGAACGCTCTATCTCTATCTGCTTCTTCGATGTCTAGTGGACCTCTCGCTGCTGACCGGACACACGCTGATTGAGGCAATTCGCATCGGCGCCACCAACAACTACGACGCCTTTTACGGCGGCGTAGAGCGCTTCTGGACGACACTGCTGCCCTTCATCGTTTGGCCGCCGCTCTGCGGCCTTCTCTCCGATTTCTTCGTCACCATGGAGGCGCCCACCTACTCGCCACCGGTGGTCATCTTTGACGGCTTCATCGCCATTGCCATCTTTCTCGTGGTGATGATGCCCATCGGATCAACGGCGCCGCCCACTTTCTCCTCTGCCTCAAACTCCGGCGCCGCCTCTGCCTTCTCCTCTTCTACAACGACACTGCGCGACGCCGCCGGGCAGAAACTGGTGCTGCAGCCCACCAAATTCCGGTACCCTCGGACGCACAGCAACCAGTACCTGCTCTGTCGACTGGCACTGCTCATTCCACTGGTGCTGGTGCTCGGCTCGCTCTGGGGACTGGCCGACACGCTCACGAGGCCCTTCTACCGACGGGCGCTGCAGTGCAGCAACTTCCTCGTCGGAGTCTCCACCAGCGCCACCTTCGCCGTGGCGGGCGTCTTTGCCGTCTCCTCCAAGTCGGTCATCTCCGGCATTGGCCGAATGCACCTCATCCTCCTCGCTTTTGTCTTCTACGCGCTCAAGAGTGCGGGCACCTCCTTTCTGGTGGGCAGCTCCAGCGGTTCCAGGTGGCTGCTGTTGCCCTTTGAGATGATGGCCGCCTTCTGCTGGCTCTCCTGGATCGGCGTCACCGCCTACGGCCAGCACCTCATTCGACGCAGTCCAAACGGCCTCAGCTACGCCACGGGAACGACCATCTTTCAGACCAACTCGCCGCACGTCGTCATGCAGTACACGCTGAATCTGCTGTACTTTGGCGGCGGCCGAGCGCTGGGCTCCGCCTTTGCCAGCATATGGCTGAGCATCTGGCCGGACACCTTCAGCACATGGCTGTGGCTGCTGTTCGTCGAGCAGAGCGTCCTCGAGAACGCCATCGAGTCGGTGTTGGACGAGGAGAGCGCCGTCAGGGTGCTTTTTCGCCTGTTGGCCATTGTCGCCCTCACCCTGGGCGGCCTCTTCTTCCTCCTCTACCACTCCTGTTGTCTGTACTGTTTCATTCCACGGGCCAGCAAGTACCAGCCACCCTCCTCTTCGAATGGCAGTGCCCAGAGCAACGGTCGACAGCATAGGAAGAATGGCCGGGGAGAGACCAGCTACATGAAGCTGAAGGCCAAGTCGGAGAATGAGGTCTTTCCGCTGCGCAGCAAGGGCGACCACCGAGGCAGTGTCAGCGGTAGTGGTGGCGGCGGCCAAGGAGGTGGTGGTCACTACTCAAGAGGAACCGAACCGTTGAACACTGCCCGGTCGATGGTCACTTTGCCGGCGACGTCCGATCGAGAGCTGGAGACCTCGGTGGATGAGTACGATGACGATTACGACCATAAAATTGCGTCACGGTGAGCTTCAGCAGCATCAACAGCAGCAGCATTAAATTAAAAGAGGCAGCTAGAGCGTCAGCGGCACCTCTCTCTCTTTTTCTCCTTTCTTCCAATGCACCTCTCTCGACCCCGCCGGCGATGCTTTCGACGGAGTCTGATGCCGAAATGTCTGAGTGTACGCTTTCTTTCTTCTTCTTTTTTCTCCATCTGTAAATATCTTTCTCATTAATAAGACACTACACACCACCACCACCTTTTGCACACTTTATGACCACCAGCCGATTGAGCTCCGATGCTGTTGCTGTTGTTGCCGCTGCTGCATCAACGGCGGCAATGCCGTTGTGTTGTTCATCATCATCTCCTTCAGCTGCTATATCAGCTGCTGCTGATGCTGATGCTGTTGTCTAAATATTTTTAGAATCTAAACGGCCGACACGCGCGCGCCCCTTCAACTTCTTTTCTTTTATCCTTTCTTCTTTCCTTCCTTCACTTTCTGCCATCTCCATCTCTTCCATTCCCCCTTTTTACTTCACTTTATTTCCTCTTCTGTCGCCTGCCGCCGATTCATTCGCACTCTTAATTGCCCATTCGATGGAATTAAGCATTGGCAACGCGGCGCCTCTTTTGCCGATATTTCTTCGAGTGGCTGAGCAGCCGACAAATATGCGCCCGTTGGTGCGGTCCGCACAAAAGCCGCCGCTACTAATGGAATGAATGTAAAAATGAAGATGAAAACAGAAAGAAGAAAAAACTGCTGTCAAATACTTGGAAGCTGAGTATTTGAGGCTGTTATCATCAGCTCTCTAGACGAAGATGCCTGGCACTCTAATCGAGAGTGATCTGTTTACAGTCTCTGTGTAAGCGAGTGCTAGTGAGTGTGAAGCAGTAGCTGGTGCCATTGCAAATCGCACTTGGTCATGCGAATGACGGTCTCAGTGGGAGCCTTTGTTTGCAGCTACTGCTACTGCCATTTCTGTTGTTTCACTTCACTGGAGGAATATCACAGGCAAACTGAAAAAGTGTCCTGCTGTCACCTTGTTCACTGGCGGTACTGCATCCATTGCACTTACTGCCTGCCTGGTGCGTTACAGTGTATACCCAATGCAACTGTTGTCGATTGTTGGCCATATAAGGCACATCAGCGCATCTGCATACTGAAATGCATCAAGTGGTTGTAGTGGTGGTGATGGCACTTGAATCTTAAATTAGCCAAATGCAATAAAAAGCATAGAAAGAGACAGCAAGAGCAGTGGCCACTGACAAGGAAAAAAACTGAATGAGTGACTGTCCCTGGGCGAGTGATATATGATTTGCCCGATAGACAGTCTGGCTGGTGAGTTTTGTTTGCTAGCACACTGAACTATAGTGCTGCTGTGCTGTCAACACTTCAGTTTTCAGCAATGACTGCCTTCCACACCACTTGCAATTGTCAATCTGCTTGGGGTCTATACACTCACATTTTGACCACAAAGGATTTGTGTGCGCTTTCAGCTGTCACCCCTGTGTGTCTGTCTGCCTGCTCACCAGACATCCTTGTCAACTATTTTTTTCTGGCTTTTTTTGCTGACAGGTAAAAAGGCAGAGGTTTTCCTCAAATAACTGTTGACTGAATAATCAAGTAAAGAGTTAGTGATGACAGCAGTGGTGGTAATGTCATCAAGTCAAAAAGGGCTAGTTGCTAAGCAGGTCTAAACTTTTGCATTGAAGATGAGTTTTAACCAGAATTAAAAATCTTGCTAGACATATTGGGCACAAAATTGAAAACACTGCACCAGCAACGGTCCTTCGTTGCATTTCCCGTGTACTGCATTTTAACCAGGTGCAACAGCAATTGGCGGAACTAACGAGCAAGCTTGGCGGGAAAAAGGGAGAGCGAAAAAAGGAGACAAGTGGACAGCACTTGTCTTCTCGACGGTGATGATAGTGGTGCTGGTGCTGGCCACCTTTAACGGTGATGTCCCTCGGTGACTACACTGCTCATTCGCTGAGCACTTTCAATGCCATTACGACGGTAATGGTGAGACAAAGTGTGTGTATGTGTGAGCGGTGGCCAGTGGCCAGTGTCGGTGCCATCCATGATCTTCTCACTGGTCATCATCTGGCAGGTAAAGCAGTGAAAGCGTAGATCACTTGCGTGAGAGAGAGAGTGACTCTGTGAATAGCAGTGCTGCCGCTGTTGCTGGCGGCGGTGAATCCTTAGCGGCGCCCACCGAGGTGACACTCCACTGCTGCTGCTGCAACAAAACACTAGCTGCTGCTTCGAAAAGAGTTTGTCGTTAATTGCTTTGTTCGCGTTTCGTTTTGGCCAGATAATGAGAGTAGACTGCTCCTAAAGAAAGCACTTAACTTTTTGACTACCGTTATGATCTACATAATTTGCAATACAAACTTGACGTTACCAGAAACCTAGAAGCACCTAAGAGCAGCCACTGCCAGCCAGCCAGCAAGCTGCATGTGCGATATTGACGGACTGCCTGCTGAAGAAGAAGAAGAAAAGACGACAAAAGTGGCGGTGATGTAATGTGCGGCAGTAGATTGTATCACAGTGAGTGTGTAATAGAGAAAAAAAGAAAGAGAGAGATAGCGGAGACGTAGAAGTGGAAAGTGGCAGCCATGCGGGCGCCATCCACAAGTAAAAACTGCACAAAGGGTACAGAGCAGAGCAGCTGGAGCTGGCGCTCGAGCACAGGCAACAACAACAGCAGCAGCAGGAGAGGAGATATATTTGTATTGCCTAATTGGTCAGGGCAAATTACAGTCGAGGCACTAATCGCCGCCAGCGCAGAAGCGTCAGTGCAGCAGGAGTCAAACTAGCTTTCTAGTAAAAGTAGCAACTACTTCAACTACGGCTAATTGTTGGACAATACACACACACACACATTGATTGACTCTAATTGGAGCAGCAGCAGCAGCATTGTCGCAGCAAGTCTGGCGCTAAGTGGTGGAAGGGAAGAGGTGGTCTGAAAATAAATCCCGCGATGCCAAATCAATCTTCGACTTTGCCTTTGCTGAGGCGGTGCAGCGACGGAGGTGGTGACGGTGACGGTGGTGACGATGGTGATGACGATGACGGTGGTAACGGTGGTTGTTGACGATGGTAGTGCTGGTGGTAGTGCTTAGGCAAAACGGGGCAGCAGGTCTCAATAGAAGTCTCTGGTGCGACTGTCCTCAAAGTGCTCCCGCTGTTGTTGCTTCTGTTTCCATCCTCATCAGCAGGTAATTGGCATCTCAAACTGATCACCGGCTTCCTTTCTCTTCTCCTCATCCATCTCCTTTTCACCAATCAACCAGCCCACCTACTTCTTCTCCTTTCCTGGTTACGGTTTGAGGGCGGCAGACTTCTTTCGAAATGAGATGCCCTCAGTAGGCCACTTCCACTTGCCCATCTTTACGAAGAAAAGATAGGCTATGAAAGCGATCAACATGACCAGAATGGCGTAACGCATGATGAGGAAGATATTATTCCAAATGAGGCGGTGGGAAAAAGGGAAAGTGCCTGCTAATCCTGGAGGACGACGCTAAATCTGGTCGCTGATTTGGCGGAGAGCGGTAATCTGCACACACACTTACACACACAATTGACGGATGAGCAATTGGCTGAAAGAGAAAGTTTGCAATCCACCGCCACCGTTAATTGGCTAATTGGCCACTTAGCACAGAGCACTTACATTACTGCGGCTGTAGTGCTCTTTAATCAGAGTGATGGGTGATGTCGGCAGATGAATGCCTAATTGGTCCGATTAATCTGACGATCAGCGGTGGTGGTGAAAGTGACGAACGATCGACTTAATGAAGAGAAAAGCGATAACAGAGTCACCGGTTGATGACAGTTCACCGACTTCAACAACTTTCTGACTTTGTCAGTCTAGGTATAAGTAATTCCGTGTCACTCCTCTATTGGTTCGTTAGTACTTTTGTTGTGTGCCTGTAAACTATTTTTCATTTTAAAGTTTTTAAAATTGTCATAGCAACGAGCGGTTGTCTTTACAAGAGGATCGAGCAAAATGAGGAGACCGAAAACAAAACAAGTGAAAATGGTGCTTGCTTGTACCTGTCAGCCTATGTCTCTTGTTGACTGGTTGTTCTAGCTGGTGGTGATGACTTGGCCGCCAATCGATTGTTCCGCTAAAGTTGAAGATTATACGATGATAGTGCCGCTGTTGTTGTTGATGGAAGGAGCACTGTCACTTAGTCAGTTAGCTGAAGAAGTCAACAATAGTGCATTTTCCTTAATGGCCTTTTGATTGGTTTCAAAGGGAGAAATGGTAGCCGGAGAACATGGGCTGATTCAGTTGTTGTTTTGATTGTCATCAACCAGAAGAGCAGTGTTTATTGAGTGACTGACACTGGAGAGATCAGACTCATCAGACTGTCGAAGCTGTGTCAGAGGAATCAAACCGCAGTTGTCTGCTTGATGATCACAGTCAATTCACTTACACACACAAGCAGACAAACACAGACAAACACTCTTTGAAAGATCATTGAAAAAGGGATCATTGAAGGACAATAAACAGCAATGGCAGTGTCAGTGTCTGCAACAAAAAATGCCCGAAAGTGCTCATTGCCAGGCACCACTTTTTTTCACTTAAAGCATTTTTGTTGTTTTTGAGAAGAGATTTCTATACGCAACTTTAATTGAGTTATATACTCTGATATCAGAAAGTGGGTTTAGTAAAACCAAAAAACCAGCACACCAGAAATGGAGCATTTACTGGGCCGCAATTTACTACCCAGTTTGGCCAGCAATCGTTCAACCTCTTCCTCATCTGAAATCTCTCTCCACCAGACTGACTGAGTGCACCAGTGACTGCGCCTGGAGCTAGCAGGCGCCCAATGACAAAGACGCCAACGACACCGTCTGCGACTTGCAAATAGCAATGCTTCAACAAATTTTCATTGAAGCGAGCCTAATAAGCAAAATTCAAAAATGGCAACGGACAAAACGTTGTTGCTGTTGCTGTTGCTGCTGATGGTGCAGCTGCTGCACTTGGGTGCCAGTGCGACAGAGACACCGACGGTGAAAGAAAGGGAGGACAGAGGAGACTGAGAAGGCGACGACGAGGTAGCAGTGAAGAGCAGTGTCAGAAATAGAATGAGCAACAGCGCAATTAAATCGAATGAAAGCAAATCAAAGACAATAGGAGTAGTGAGCGAGAGCGCGTCTGCACTGCACTGCACAACTGAACGGGACTCAAACGTCGCCGTTCTGCTTCAAACACGTAGTTTGATCACCAAAAAAGAGAGAAGGGAAAAAACGGAGAGGGAGAGTGGCAATTAACATAGCCAAATAGCCAAACCAGTGTGTGTGTGTGTGTGAGTGCGATTATCTTAACTGGATTAGCCACTGTTCAGATAGAAGAGGACACCGGTGCAAGGAACTCTGAGTCAGTCAAAAAGTTGCAAAAAAAAGTTGCAGACGAAATTCTATGTGGAAGAAAAATGCCAGTTCTAGAAAGCTCTAAAAAACAAATTAGAACTTTGTCTGGTTTGTAAAAACCACCACCATCACCATCGTTAGTTGTGAAATTATCAATGGTCCTTTTGTCGCCAATTAAAAGTGTGCCTAGTGAAGAAAAAAGTGCAAACCTGGGTAACAGTTCTTTGCACCGGTGCCCTCTCCACTTTCCCTCTCGGTATCTTTCTTTCTCTTACCGCGGAGGGAGAAACCGACTCTATCAGCGCGGCACTGCGCGCACACTTTGAATGCTAATTTTAGTCAGTTTGTCGCTGCCGTTGTTGCCTTGCTGCTGCCGTTGCAGAGCCTCCATATTGATGATGGTGATGATGATTAGCCGGTCGATTGAATGGAAAACAATTTCACTACTCTGCGGACGAGGAGGCAACGGCGGCGGCAGCGACAGCCCGTTGAAACAGAAAGCGCAACGAAGCAACTGAACACTCTCTCCCAATCTCCCTCTTACTCTTCTTTTCACTCCTTCAGACAGAGAAACTGGAAATAAATTATCGTGGTGGTGGCAGTAGGTAAGTAAGACTACGGGCGCTAATATGGCGCCCAGCCAGCCTATGAACTGTCTGAACTGTCTGTCTGCCTGCCTATGTTTGAGTGTATCTGGTCTACCACCGCCGCCGCCACTTCCATCCACCGACTCTCACTCTTTCTCTCTCCTTTGTTCAGCCAAGCAGTGGAGGTATAAAAGCAAAGTGCCTGGGCTCGCTCGCCTTTCAGTTTACTCGGGACAAGATTGACAAATCACAGTTTCCTCGCTTTCATCTAGTTCACTTCTAGCTAACAGCTTCACTTTCACCGGTAGTAGTTTTAGTCAGTTCAGTAGAGCAACAGCCGCCAACAGCAAACAAAACAGCGGCACCGGCGATGGACCGGTGATAGAGCATCATTTCCTCTTCAGCCACCAGCCCATCACCATCACCACGACTGTCTTCTTTTTACCTTCCCTTTCTGCAAGTGTGCACATTCACTTTCACCCACCAAGTAGACCACTAAACACAACTCTACCTAACTCTGAGGCATTAGCTCCTCAACCGTTGTAGACTACCAACCGTCTCCCTCACCACCACAACCACCACCAAAATGTCATTCTTCAGCGGCACTTCGACACTTCTGTGCCCCTTCACAGTTCTCCTACTGACAGGCCTCGTTCAGTTCTGTGCCACTTCGCAGTCACTGAGTCCAAGTCAGCCAGCACAACCAGCTCCCATCAATCTGCCTCACATCAACCCGCGACCACTGGTGCTCTCCATACAGAAGCTCATTTCCGCCCACCTTCCTCAGGTGCCCTCGCCTGTGGTGGACCGCAGGAAAGCGGTTACCATTGGTGGCGGTCGGTGGCTGAAACCGCTCACTTTCCAGGTGCCAGACGCAATCAGCAACTTTCTGCCCGCTTCCTCAAATATCTTCAAAGTGCACGATGACCCGAAGAACAAAACCACAACACAACCGTCGTCAGCAGAGGGAGCAAAGCCTGGCGGTCAAATGGGATCGAATCCCTTTGACAATCAGCAGATGATGAACGCCTACGACCCACTTCAGCTCATAACCAACTTTGACCAGAATGGCTTCCTCAAGGGCGCCTCTGGAGGTGTTGGCCAGTCACCGTTTGCCTTCCCACCAAACGCCTCCTCTCCCTTTGCATTTGATGAGAGTCAACTGGCCAACATGAACGACCCTCTCTTTGCTCTGCCCAACACACCGTCTCACCACTTTTCGGCATCACAGTTTCAGCAGCAACTAGGCGAGAAGCCATTCTCAGGCATGCCCCTTTTCGACGCCGCCGAGCCAGAGCCCAACTTTAATGCTCAGTTTGAGATGGCACAGCAGCAACAGCAGCAGCCAATTCGACAGATGAAGCAGCAGCAGTTCTTCCAGCAACAGCCAGACTTCTACGCTCCACCCGATGACAGGCCCAACAACTATCAGCGACCAATGCAATCGGAGAATGGCAATCGATTTGTCAACAATCAGGTCCCACTGAACAATGAGCCCCGTTACGTCAATCAGGCTTCGGTCAATGAAGCTCGCTTCAACCAGCCGCCAGTTTTGAGCGATGAGCAGCCTCTAATGCAGCAGCAGCAGCAGCAGCAACAACAACATCAGCAGCAGCCTTTCGGTGATGGCACTGGCATTGATCACATAGCCGAGGGAACCTCGTATCGCTCCAAGGAGAACCCGCACATGTTTCAGAGTCCACCGACTAGTTTAAACTTTCAAGGTGACTACTTCCCTCAAAAGCCGCATCGCCGATTGCCTCCCAGTGGCAGTGGAAACTACGACTACTCGCATGACCACTTCAGCAGCAACACCCACTCAGGAGACTTCTTTAGCGGACTGGCAGAAAGCGACCAGGGGACCGGCGGTCAAGGACATTTTGGTGGTGACGATTTTGGCAGCAGCAAAAGCGTGAGCAATCACCGCCCCTCAATGAGCATTGGCTATGGCGGTGGCCCATCTTCATCATCATCAGCAGCAGCATCATCTGCATCATCATCCCCTTCAAACTACGCTGATAACGGCAAGGACGCTAGTCACCATAGTCTTCATGAGGGTCACTCCACCTCACTAAGGCCCTTCTTTGTTCCCAATGGTCACCAACACCACCATCACTCCCACCATCACCACCATTCCCAAAAGCAGAACGATCCCTTTCTGTCAAGCACTGAAAGATCAACCTTTTACAATGACCACTTTAGCAACGGCGGCAACAACGACAACAATCGTCTATCACCACTCTTTGGCAATGACTCCAAATCAAACAGTGGAGCTGAGCTGAGCGCAGCAAGTGAGTTTTTCAGCCAACACCTGAGCCCCCATCTGAGCAGCAAGTCGGCCAATGAGGGTGCATCAGATTCAGCAGCAAACAGTGGTCAGAAGATGCTCCCCGGAGGTGACAGTCTGCTCAAGTCGAGTCTCTTTGAGGCGGCGGCCAAGCAGCTGCAAGAGCAGTCTAATGCTGCTGCAAACAGCTTTAGCAACTTCTTCAACAATCCGGCAAACAGTGTGAGCCAGTTCCAGCAGGCAGCCGCCAGCATGCTCAGTCCTGTTGTCGTCAAGAATGATGTGGTCGGGGGAGGAGGAAGTAGTGGTGGTAATGGTGGGCAGCAATCGGCAAGCGCAGTCAGTGGCCTGTTCGGCTCCGAGTCAAAGCTGCTGCCGGCACTGCTCTCCTCCAACGGCGTAAACGTCTTCCCCAGTGCACTAGGTCAGACGAGACCGGTGAGCAACCGAATTAAAGAGTTCTTCAAAAGCATGCTCAACCAGAAGTATTAACCACCTCTCCCTCTCATTTTTGCAAGCATTCACTGCCCACCCACAATTCTACACACACCTGATTCTGCTGCCTCCCAACCTCTGTTGAAACTACTTTTTTCTAACTTCTTTTTCCAATCTTTCTATTTATTCGCGCTTCAACACAGTCATTTTTAGCGATCTTTTTTTCAATATTGCTGCTGCTGCTTTTATTTTGTCACATTTTATTACACACCTTTTGCTACCTTGTTATGATATAACGTTTTCCTTTACTCTACAAAGTGCAACTACCTTTTTTCTCCTTTCTCTTTTCTCCTTTTCTCTGTTTTTCTAAAACTCACTCACTCACTTTTTGATATTCACTGTACAATGCTACCCTCACTGTCGTTGCTGTTGCTGCTGCTCTGGAAAAAAAATGTTTGACATATCACTGGCAATTGCAAGATAAAAACAATTGTTAAACAAGTTGGGAAATTGTGTGGGTACTGAATGAAAATGAGTCATTTGTAATTGACCTCATAGTCACCAGCTATTCTATTTATTTAATATTGCTTTCTATGTAGCCCTCCACTGACAACAGTTGGGTCCATTTTGCAATCTTTGATTGTGTGGACTTCTACAGACAAAGTAGTCAAAATTTTTTGATTTGTTCTAATGATAGCTGTTCTACTACACGTGGCAATTGATGTAAGAGCTCGATTATGTACAGGATAATTAGATTGCTGATTGCAGCGATTACAAAATGTGTGTGTGTGTATGCAACTTTGTACTTTGAAGTTTGTGTCTGAAGACAGTGGAAGCAATGCTGACGATGATGGAGAGGCGCTCATTTATGTGTGTGTGTTTGTTCGTTTGGAAGTAAGTGGTTGAGATTTGTGCGAGGCACGAGGCCAGTGTTGACGTGTAGATTACCATCCCCGACACCATTGTACAAAGGCGCACACTCCTTCGAAAGCAGGTTAAAACAAAATGAGCTCGATTTGGTTGTGAAAAAAAAGTCACAAGGCATGTGGTGGTTGCCAAAATGTTCAGTGTTTGTGGCCAGCGTTTGGCTGCTAATTGATTTGTGCTAAGGAGAATTTACTGTGGAATTGGAGAATGAACAGAGAAAGAGCGACAATACAAATTCACTGGTTAAGTAAACAGAATAAATTATTGTGTAAGTTAGTAAAATTGCACTAGAAGATGTAAGGAAACGGATTTGCCTTGTCGGGAAAATTCATCAAATGGAATTTAAGTGTCATTGAATTGTGTGTTTGTGTTTGTACGGGGAAAGACTATGTACAACTATGATGAAAAGGAGAAGGTACGGAAAAGGTGAGAAGAGAGAGGTGGCCGTGGAGGGAGAGAATCGGGCACACTGTAGCTCGTGACATCTTGGTGAACTTGTAGATCAAAAATAGTTGAGCGAGAAGTAGGGAGAAGTAGTGTGTATGAGAGAGAAAGAAGGGGAGAACAATGCGAGATGAGAAATGCAACTGATATATAAAAAATAACTGCAAAATAATATAAAATAAATAGAAGTGAAATCATAAAGGCTAAGTAGTGGAAAAGAGTGGACATCTGCAAAAGTGCTGTTGCATAATGAAAAGAAGAGGAGGTCATTTACGGTTTTGAAGGAGGAGAAGAGGGCAACAAAGTAGAAAGAGAAACACAACAAGCGCGTTCAAGAGTGAGAAAAGAATTTAAGGGCACTTGTAGAAGTGATTGTGTAAAAGGACACCATCAATGAACACAATTTAGATGAAGAAGAGAAGAGAGGGGGAAAAGGAGAAAAAATCAGTTGATGGTCGAGGGAATCACGTTGAAGAACTGCTGAAAGTTGCGCTGCTTGCCGTTCATTATGCGTGAAATGGACGATTTGGAGATGCTCTTGCCGCGCTGTTCAAAGTACTTGCGAATCTGGTTGTGTGTCCAGTGCTGAGATCGAAGCTGCCAGACCACATTGAAGTCCTCCAGTGTCAACTTGGTGGCCCGGTTGGGATTGAGCGAGTTCACTGCAATGATGATGAAAGATGGTAATTAGATTACAAAATGATAACCAAAAGTGTACGTTTGCACACTTACTTATGCCAGCGGGAAAGCTGTCACTGAATGGTCTGGCCATCATGTTGCCCTCCGAGTCTGAATTGCTGTCGCCCATAGATGCGGCCATGGGCTGCATCAGTGCACTTGACTCTGAGGGTGAGTGCTGGCCACTGCTCGAGTTGCTCATGTGGCCGCCCATGGCAGCGAGGGCGTTGCCGTTCAGAGCGAGCCCTGGTGGAGCACCCGAAGCAGAGATGGTCATCGTATTGCAGTTGGCCAGTGTGGTGTTGTTGTTCTTGTCCGCCTCAGGCATCGACATGATGCTCTCCTTGATGGACATTTCATTGCTCAGACGGTGATTCATCGCCTTCATCGACTTCATTCGATGGTGATTTTCACCTCTCGGTGAGCTGGAGTTCATTCGCATGTGCTGCTGCTGTTGCTGCTGAAGCTGCAACTGCTGCTGTTGTTGTTGTTGCTGCTGCTGCAGATGTTGTTTCTGCTGCTGCTGCTGTTGATGTCTCAGAAAGGCATTCAGTTTGGCGGAATTGTCCGATTGAGGTACAATGTGACTGGACTTTCGGTGACCGTGCTGTGACTGACTGAGCAGGTCCAACATGGGCAGGCCGCCGTGATTGGAGTGACGCATGTTCTTCATGTCGAACGATTTGCCCGCTCCACTATTGCTATTGTTGAATCGCTCCTGAAACAGCGACAGTTGACTCTGCAGGAGCTGCTGCTGCTGTTGGTGAGTGCTGTTGCCATTGCTGTTCATGTGCGCCTGCTGGGGAGATTGCTGTGCGTGAAGGTTGAAGGCACCACCGCTGCCATTGCCATTGTTGAAGGAGTTGTGAATTAGACTCATTGCCGTTCGTTGCTTCTTCATGGGCGGCTGCTGCTGCTGCTGATGATGATGATGCTGCTGCTGTTTGGTGAGCGCAAGGGGGAACGCCGTTCCAGCGGAGAGCATGTTAGCATGGGCGTTCTTCATGGCCATTTCCTCGTCTGTAGACATAAGCAATGAGGAATGTTATAAAAGATTTGACAAATGATCTAGTTAAAGCCAGTCAACGCACCTTCATCATCATCAAAGTCATCCTCGTCGCCGGCATCCTCATCGACGACCATCTCCTTCTCCTCGTCGTCCATGTCATCGTCGAGTGTATTTCCAGCAGTAAAGTGCTGCATCTCACCGTGCGACTTCATGTTCGGCAGGGAGGAGACACCATTATGCTGTACGACGAATCCATTTGGACCTTGGGCTGCAGAAAGTGCCGGATTTGAGTCAGCGTACTGTTTGATAATCTTTGAAATGGTTGGCTTGGAGATGTTCGTAGCGCGGCTGATCTCCGAGACGCTTCTGCCCTGTGCATACAGCTTTACCACTAAGCTTTGCATACCTTTCTGAATTCGAGATTCTGTGTGATTGTAATTGTGAAAAAAGAAACGGAAAACACGTTAGCTAAAACGTTTTTCATGTGTTTGATTACAACATTACCTCTTTTCTTTTCAAGCATTCCATAAGCACGGTAGTTGGCGACGATTTGCTTCACCGCCTTACGGCTTACACCGATGTTACGACTAATGTCCGACACGCTAATGCCGCTAGTTATCATTTGCGCGATGATTCGCTTTGTCTGCAGGTCGATTCGCTTAAGACCTGTAGTGGTGGTGGTGGTGGTGGTGGTGATGACGATAGAAGCAGTTAGTAGGAACAAAAACGGCAAAAGTTCACGAGGAAATGGAAAAGAGGAAAAAAGAAATCGATAAGAATGGACTCAGTGGAAAAGGCCTCATGAGGAAAGGCACTTTAAAAGAGGATCAAGATTAGGCAACAAAACGTACCGTCCAGTTCGTTGTCTTCGCCCCCACCGCCGCCCATCTGGTTGACCATCATCATCTTCCTGGCGCCTGCCTCATCCTCCTCCGAGCCGCCATCCTCACTGGGCAGGTGATTTTTCATTGACTCGAGGTAGCCTTCAAGAATGGTTTTTCCCCCGGCGTTTCCACTAGCACCGCCGGCGGCGGCAGCAGCAGCACTACCACCGCCTGCGCCGCCGTTCATCTCCTCGACCAGTGAGCCAACAGCCCCGTTGAAGTTGGCCAAGTTCAGGCTTCCAGGCATGTGGTCGTCCTCGTTGACGTCATCTTCCTCTGAATCAGCGTCACCCTCGTCACCATCGTCCCCGTTGAGACTACTGTTGATGCTGCTCGCGCCGGAGCGTCCAGCAAAGAGCATTGAGGATGAGACTGGTTTTCCAGCAGAAGACGCAGCAGCGGCGGCTGACGCAGCTTGCCGCGAGAGATGGGCCGCCTTCTTGTCGAGCAGTGAGCCTTTGCTAGTACCAGCAACGGCGGCGGCGGCAGCTGCAAACGCCTGCGACGCCGAGTTGATAAAGTTGGGCCGTTTGGGCGTGTACTTGGCCTCAGTGGCCCGAGAGGCCTCCATGAGGGATCGAAAGCGCAGCTCCAGCTGGTGGACGTACGTCGAGGAGCGGGTGATCTGGTTGCTCAGCTTGGAGGTGAAGCCGCACTGGCACTTCAGCGGCAGGTTGACGCTCTTCGGGTCGCCCCCGCTGCCGACGGCCGTGTAGTCGGCGTCAGTGTTCAGTGTGATGGACTTGGCGAGCATGTCCAGCAGCACTTGCCGGTACTCCAACAGCAGCTGCACAAAGTCGGGCGACTGCGGATTGGGCACTGAGCTGTAGTCGGCGGCGTATGACAACTGGTTGCCACCGCTGTTGCCACTGCCACCGCCAATGTGTGACTTGCTGCTCTTCCCACGAGAGATGCCTGAGCTTTCGGGCTTGTGGTGGTGGAAAGTTTTGCTGCTGCTGCTGCCGCTGTGACTGTTGTTGCTGTGACCGACTCGGAAGGCAGCGGCTGCGGCCAGTGCCGATGCTGAGACGTTGTTGGGAAGACCAATGCCATTGTTGGACAGATCATGACTTTCGGCAAACTGGCTGAAGAGATTGTGATTGTTGGTGCTGTTGTTGTTGACCACGGTCAGCGCCACCGGAAGGGGTGGCGAAGGAGGTGACGTTGATGACTGCTGTTCATGCTGCTGATCATGCTGTTGCTGCTGGTGCTGCTTCACTGAACCATTGCTACTGCTTCTGCTGCAGCTACTACTGCGGCTGCTGCAATTGCCACTGTTGTTGATGCTGTCCAGCTGCTGCTGTAACAGCAGTTCCTGCTCCTCCTGCCCTTCCTCCTCCTCCTCCTCCTGATGATGATGCTCGTTATTGCTGGCAGTGACGTTGGTGCTACTATTGGCACTGCTGTCGTTCAACTCGGGCTGCTTTGAGGAAAGATTCAGCGAAGTGACATTCTCATCGTTTTCCATTGGAGCTTCAGTCGCCTCTTGCAGGTCTTGGAGATTTTGCAGGTTCTGCAGATTCTGCAAGTCCTCTTCGCCATCATCCTCTTCCTCCCCTTCTTCTCCTTGTTCCTCCTCCTCATCGTCTTCATTGAGGAACTGAGGCGGCGAGAACTGCGGCGAGGTGCAGTGACTGCTGTTGGCCGTGAGCGCCAGCGCCTGACTACTGCTGCTCGGCGAACCTGGAGCACTAATGTCGTCCAGAACCGACTCGCTCGCCTCGAGTGCCAGTTCTGAGGAGCTCATGTTGAGGGTAACGACAGCGGCGTCGGCGGCACGTCGATGAATCGAGGCCAGCAGAATGAGGAAGGCACTTTAGGTGAAAGATGAGGGTAGTTGTAGTTGGAGCCGCAGGTACTTGTCGCGTGGTTGTGCTGTAGAGAAAAAAGAGAAAAAAAGAAAGAACGTGAGGTCAGGAGAGGAATCGATACTATTGACAGAGTAGGGAGAAAAATGAAAAATGGCAAGAATGGTGAGGTGTCAACGAATCAGAGGACAAGTCAGCGTAAGCATGGAAAGCGGCCAAAGTGCAGAGCGGCTGTTGAAACAGACAACGTGAGACGGCTGCTGCAGTCATCCAGCACTGAAGCGTGTACTCGAATGAAACAGCAAAAGACGGACACACACCGGCAGCACTGGAGGGAAATGATGATGATCAGCGAGAATTGTGGCGGTAATTGGGCAGGCACATTCTGAAACACTGTAAAAGTTGAGGTGACTGAACACACAATTGGTGTGCACAGAGTCCAGAGTACTGGTGTCACTTGTAGCTGAGACTGAGCTAGCTGAGAGCAACTCGATGACTCGAATGAAGGCGATCCGCGACCAGTGACAACGACTTGGACGACAGACTTGAAGAAGAAGAGGCTGACAATGACGACCGCATCCCAAGATGACTGCTGCAGAAAGTCACTTGAGAAAGGGGATATCTTTCAGGCACACACACACACACTGTTGCTGACTCTCGGGTGCTGCAGTTTTTGCCTCCAACTTCAGCAGCGGCGGCGGGGAAAGTAGAACAGAAGTACAAAGAACAGAAGATGCTCAAAAGTTGCTGCTGCCGCCGCTGCGCATAAGCCTGCACCACCACCACCATCAGTAGCGAGCCGACACAAGTAGGCTGAAACAGTCTAGTGCATTCGTCTCTGGCGCTATCGTGACTTGCTGACTCTTGGCGCATGCAGAAAGAGAGAGAGAGAGAAAGACCAAGAGCAGGAGCAGCAGCACCACCAGCCATCATCAGCCACACGACCAGCCTCTGCTGGCACGGTGAGGTTTGTAACTTCGATACAAGCTGCCTGGTGGCTCAGAAGAAATATTTCTCTGAAGTGCTGCTGCTGCTGATCCTGCAGCCAGCGCCACATAGTCCTCGATCGAACAAATGGAAGCTGGAAGCTAAAGGGAAAGGCACAGACTCAGTCACTCACTGAGAGACGCAACCAGTGGTGAACCAGCAGCGGCAGCAGCAGACCAGCGCATTCTGTGACTACTACGGATGTGTCGCTGTCTGTCCGTCTGCGACTGTCTCCCTCTGTCTGAAACACCAACTCTGACTCTGACTTTCTGACACTCGTACGATGACTGTCTTCTTCTCCTCCTCTGCTGCTGCTGGTGCTGCTGCCTTGGCGCGCCTACCACCACCACTACCACGATCATCATTCCTGGTACGAGGACGCGCTGGTTGAGAGGACGCCTGGCGCTCCAACAAAACACCACTGACGCCAAAAGCGCTCTCTCGTGAGGAAGAGCACCAGTACTGCCTGCTGGAGACCAGAAATAATGAGGCGCCTTTCTGGAGCTCATCGCCATGAGTGCTCTGTCTGTGTGTGTGTGTGCGTAGAAGAGCAAGAGCAACCAAAAACCAAAGGAACTTCCTCAAACAACAAGCTACTGCCACCGCTTCAGTTTTGTTCTCTATGTCGCCTTCATCAGCCACTCTTGGACGCAGCGGCCTTTGCGCGGCACACTCAAGTCTGCCTGTGTGTGTGTTGGCGCTGCCACTGCATCCTCGGCTCACCAATTGAACAAGGAAAACTTGGTGATCTTGGATGATGCCAACATGATGTCGATTAGTTTAAGGATACCGCAAGAGCTGCAGCAGCTTTGGTGCGTACGTTAGAAACACACACACACACACATACATGTCGACATTGCAACCAAGAGGCTAACTAACTAGCTAGCTAAGTAGTAGAAGTTGAAATGAAATGACACTTTAGATGCTAGCAGCGGCAGCGACAAACAGGGCGCTAGCTTAGTAGGGAAAATTTCACTTGCTCCCGAGATAACCTGGACGGCTGCATGCCATTGCATGGCCGTCTCATGTGTCGATGGTTGTGGTAACAATCGGCGAATGCCTGTGCTTCTGCTGCTGCAGCAGAGTACAGAGGGGGAGAACACTGATGCTACAGCTACACACATGCTGACGCCAGTGATGGGGTGAGAAAGGCATCGGGGAGGAAAGGAAATAAATACATCAATAAACGTTCGTTCGTTCAGCAAAATCAGTTAGATGAACGAGAAAGAGGGGGGCCCGAGAGGACTAGAGGACAAGGGCCAGAGGCTAGCGAGTGGAAGGTACTCGCACACAGGTAAGAGCGTAGTGCGAGAGCTGCGAATGCAGTGGTGGTGCTAGTGCCCCGAGTGCCCATGCGTGTGTGCAGGAGAAGCAGAACAGGTGCAAGTGGAGCGGCGGTGGCGGCGGCACCTGTGGCAATACCTGTTGTTACCTATTGCCAGCAGCCGATCATGGCCCGGCGGTCGCGTGTGTCGACGACCTCATGAGATGGTCGCGCCCGAATATGTAGCGGCAAAAGCGTTCTCCTGTTGCAGCAGCAGCAGCAACAGCCTGCCTAGTGAGTCGCTCAGTGTATGTGTGTGAGAGAGTGAGAGAGAGCACTGTCTTTGTCCAGGATAAATGGATGGTTTGATAGAAGGAGCCTGACAATGATGATGATGATGACGACGGCGACGATGATGGTGCAGAAAAATTAGAAGGTTACGCATGCTCAAGGATGTTTTGGGAAAGAACGCGCCAGACTCGGTAGAGGACATGCAATGTTTGGAAATTAGAATTTGTTCCAAAAGTGCTCAAATAGAATTTGTTTGTATGTTTTGGTTGCGAGTAAAGAACAGTGAGAGATAGTAAACACAATGGCAATTGATGCGCCGACAGGTCGGTAGCAACACAAAGGTGGCAACCGCATGGACGGCAATGCTGAAACACACACACACTAAATGCACTTGTTGATAGGCGCGCTTTGTCTGGTTCACCGAATGATGACATTGCCTGCTCTTGGAACAGCAACTGGCAAAGAGAAAATAGAGCAAGCAAAAGACACATACCTTGGACGGTGATTGAAGAATCGATGAGCAGGATGTCGCGCCGAGTTGTTGGTTAGGCGGCGGAGATGATGAATTTTCACTCGATGAACGTCTGTGAGAGCGTCAGTCCAAAATGGTGTGACGGCGGCGCAAGGGAAGAAGCGTCTGTTGCTGCTGCCGCTGCTGCTGGTGTGCCAGCGCTCTGAGAGTGAGAGAGAGAGTGCCACAGTCTGAGTGACACTCAGCCGCTACGAGACTGCGCTTCGTTCCAGGCACGCACCTGCTCCTCCTCTTGCTGCAACTGGTAAAAGAGCGACACTGGCGGCCGGTTCACACCACTCACACGACGATGATGATGACTCTCTGCTACGACGATGGCTGTTGCTGCTGTTCCGCGGACCGCCTTTGGTAGTGGTAGCTTTCTGTTGCATTTGGATGCTTCTCTGGTGGATGGTGGTGGTGGTGGTGGAACTAGCTTCGAGTGCGGCTGCCCTGTCAAGCTTGCAGAATTGCTGCTGCTCCTGCTGCTCCTGCTCTCAGAACAAGTTTGCCCGGAAAAAAGGTCGTGGTCAGAGCAACAGCGGCACTCGGGGGAGAGAGCTGAGCTGAGCTGAGCGGACTCAAATCGTTGTCTCGACTGAATTGCTGAGCACTGCCAGGCGATTCTGAAACACCATCCTGACTCCCGACTTCTGAGTCAGCGTGTCCTGTCCTGCCTGTCCTGCCTGTCCTGTCTTCTGCTCTTGTCAGTCCGCCGGCCAATTGATTCACTCACTCACTGCCAAGTGCTTGCTTGCAACAGCTTTCCCTACCGCTCGCCTCGTCGCGTTCGCGCGCCCCTTTCTACTGCTGGGCAAGACTCCGCGAGGAGAGAAGATGGCAATAGCAATCCACAATATTAGTTCACTGACACTGCCGGTGATGCTTACAGTACAGTGCAACTGCAGCATTCTGCTCTCGTGCTCAGGTGGACCGGTCTGTCGGTCTGAGCACACTGTGCCTGCACCGCCTAGGTCTGCGCAATCCGAGTACACACTGCCTGCTTGCTCTCCTTCTCCACATTTCGCATCGATGAACTCAAACTGCTGAAACTCAAACTGCTCAGCAGCAGCAGCTCTGAAATGCTGAAACCATTTCAGAGCTGCATGAGAACTCAAAATGAGAGCTCTCAGTGGCCTAAAATAAGGCTGGCATGGTGCCGCGTCATTGTGAGCGAAGTGATGGTGGTAGTCACAGTGCATTCCATAGTTCTAGTGGGAATAACTGCTGATGGCACTACTACCACTAGACTGCTGCTCCTGCCAACACCCAAAACTGAACACACGCACACACACACACACACACTTGAAAGCATCCGGTAGATGCCTTGAATTTCCTGTGGAGTCGACTCACCACTACCAATAGCAACAGCAGCACTGACATAAAGTACACTAGCTGCAGTAGCCACTTGTCACTTGCGACAAGAGCAGAGAGAAAGAGAGAGGATGTCAGTGATTGCTTGAGCCAGAATTGCAACTGCAATTCACCAGTTGGCATCAATTAAATAGTTCTAAATTCAATTAATTTAGAACATTACAATTGAGCCTGTTAAAAACGAACTTTTTGTCAGTAAACGAGCGAATCAACGATTCTTGTCACCAGCCCAATTGTTGCCAAGACTGGTGTACTTTGCTCAGGCAGCGACAGTTTGCCCACTCTCTCTTTCTCTCTCTCTCTCTCTCTCTCTCTCTCCCACTCTCTCATTGAGCGCATGTTCGCTCCAAACAAGTTGCAGAAATAGTGATGATCAACTGGTGTAGGAGCAGTGCCGTGCTGTGCTGTGTGTATGTCTGTGCTTGTGCAGTGCCTTCCTCTCATTCATTCTCCCCTATTCCCCTCCAGTGCGACTGCCAATTTTTTTCTCGTTCTCTGTTTCAGGATTTTTATCAACAGCGGAGGGAGAAAGAGAGACGATTGCTGCCTTCTCTACTGCGAATGGTGCCAGTGCAGTGTGCTCAGCAAACCAAAATGGCTCAGCAGCAGTGAGACGATGACGATGCCAGTTGTGCTCCATTGCAACAGCAACAGCAGCAGCAGTTGTGTGCCATGACCCACGCGGCTGTCTGAAGGAAGAGCGTCAGCGTCACACTTTCCTTCACAGCAAACAGGTCCTGGAATGGTGGTGGACTGGTGTGAGTGTGAGCGTGTCCACGTTGCACTGAGCACTTGCTGGCACTGACATTACCACGCTCTGGACAGCACTCTCTGTCGGGGGCGATAAGGGAGGCAGGCAGCCAAAGTGAACTTTCGCCCGCTGCCGCCTTATCAGCAGCAGCAGCAGCAAAGGCCTTATCAGCATCTTTCATTTGTTCCAAGTCTCCTCATTTTCTGATCGCCTACGCCAGCGCCCTCCTCAGTGTGTCGCTGAGTGGTGGTCCAGTGCTGTTTCAGCAACATACCCACTAGAGTGTACCTCGAATGGCGTAACTGAGAAAGAGCACACGCACTTCGAGTGCACTACCACTACCAGTGACGGCATTAGGGGAAAAGGCAATCCTCTTCTATGAAGTTCTCTGGGACTATCGATGAGATTGCGCCGCCACGGCTGAATTTCGTTGACGATTGCCAATTGCTCCTGCAACCTGAAAAGGCACAGAGAAGAAGTGCAGTGCATTCTCCCAGTCTTTTCCAGTTGACGTGACTCTTCCTCACACAGGCGCCTGTTGTGCACACACACACACACACACGCAGAGACACTTGTCAAAAGGCACAGAAAACCTGCTTCTAGTTCTGTTTCAATGGAACACTTGGAGTGAGAGATAGAGGGGAAAGAATGGTCTGTGAGTAATGGTTTGCTGCTCACTCCTTCAACTGACCACCACTGCTACACTACTGCAGCAGCCGGAGAAGCTCCGGCCGGCGTCTGCTTCTGAACTGGCGTCGCCGACTGCTGGCGCGACGACTGGGCAAGGGCAATGTCAGACAGCGAATGCAGGCAGGGGAAAATAGCAGATTGTAGCAGCAGCGTCGTCTGCATTGCCAGGAATACTTTCAGCGTGTATCCATAAAGAGACTTGCTATGTGAATGGAGCAAAGGGCGTCACGTGGTGCACTTCACCAGCTCCCCGCTGTTTGCCGGTCTGACAGCAGCCTCACCATCAGCAGCTGATCTCGCCAGTGATCAGAGTCTGATCACACATTGTACAGGGGAGTAAACAGGAGGCCACTGTCCAGCCATTTCGAAGCACGTCCTGCTCGTTTCACGTCTGCTGTTGCTGCAGAGTCCACGTCGACAATTGAGTCGCCCACCGCTGCTGCTGGCTTCATCACCCTGCTCCCGCTTCTTGAAGATGTCCCACTGTACGACGCTCGCGGAAAGCATCATCTCCGACAAGAGTGCGGGAGTGAAGATTGCCACCCAGGCGGCCGTCCAAGAGTCCGCGCTGAAGTTTCTTAACGCCAACACTTCAGCCGGTGCACCGAAGCAGCAGGAGCTACTTCGAGCCGAGAGTGACAAGTTTGACTACAAGCTGCTTCGGCTGAATAATGGCGTTAGGGTGCTGCTCATCTCCGATCCGAGCTACAAGGAGCTCGCCAGCGTCTCCTCGTCGGCTGCCTCCAGTAAGGAAAATGTCAACGCCTCCAGTGATGTGGAGATGAGCGACCATGAGGGCTCTGATGCTGATTCAGTGGCCTCATCGGCGTCAGGCTCGTCGGCTGGCTCTTCTAAGGTAATTCCTTGTGATTGTTGTTTCTTTTTGTCACTTGCTAACTCTTTGTTTACATCCTCAACAGAAAGGCAATGACAAGCAGGCGGCAATTGCTATCGGCGTGCACGCTGGCGGCTTCCAGGATCCCGATGATTTTCCCGGCATGGCCCACATGCTCGAGCACATGATTTCAATGGGCTCAGAGGCGTATCCGCGGGAGAACGCTCTAGACGACTTTCTCTCGTCTCGTGGTGGATACCAGAATGCGCACACTGAAGTAGAGTATACAATTTATGAAATCAAGGTGCACCGAAATCACTTTAAAGAAGGTATTTTCATACTGGTTCTAGTTCAAAACACCTAACTAAAAAACTATTTGTTCTCTTTCAGCCATAAACATTATCGGAAAAGCGTTCGTCGCCCCACTGTTGCGGCCAGAGTCAATAGAACGCGAAATCAAGCCTGTGGACACTGAATTCGTGCAGGCCAGCAACTACGATGACGTTCGCGCCGAGCTGATACTTAATGAGAACGCCAATCAAGCGCACCCCATTCACCGGTTCATTTGGGGTAACCGCAAGTCGCTGATCACCGAACCGACCGCCAAAGGACTGGATATTCGACAGAGCCTGGTCGACTTCTTCAACCGGAACTACTACCCAGAGAACATCGTGGTGGCAGTGCAGTCCCAGGAGCCGCTGGCCAATCTGGAGGAGTGGACGAAGGTCTTTGCCGAGGTGAAGCCTCGTTCCCCAGCTGTAGCAAGTACGCCCCCGGTCACCGTCGCCCCCTTTGACAATGCCAAGTTTAACCGCCTCTACGCAATGGAGGCCATCAACTCTGGCACCAAACTGCTCGTTCACTGGGCCCTACCACCGGTGCTCGACAAGTACCTCTTCTCTTCCTTTGACTACCTCTGTGCGCTGATTGGCCACGAGGGCAAGGGCAGTCTGATTGCCGAGTTGCGCCGACGGGACCTGGCCATCGACCTGCTCACTGAGAGCCAGTACTTCTGCACAAAGAACAACTCCCTTCTCTCCATCTTTGGCGTGGAGATTGAGCTGACGCCGAGCGGCGCCCGCCGACTGGAGGAGGTGGTGGCGCTGCTCTTTGAGTACATCACCGTCATTCGGACGACTGGCGCGCAGGAGTACTTCTACCGGGAGAACCAGACCATCGCCCACAAGTCCTTCAACAACAAGTCGGAGCGGTCGCCCATGGAGAATGTCGTTCACCTGGCCACCAATATGATGCACTACCCGGTGGAGCACACCCTCTCCGGGCACAGTCTTTACTACCACTACGACAAGGCCGCTATTGACGACCTCCTGGCGCACTTTCTCCCTCACAATGTCAATCTCATTCGCGTGGGCGGACCCCTTCGGGACGACCTGCAGACGCTCACCGAGAAGTGGATGTCCACGAAGTACCAGGTGTCGGACATTCCGGCGGCGTGGATTGAGCGGGCCAATCAGTGCCACGGCCAGTCGGAGTACTTTCACTACCCCAAGCCGAACAATTTTATCGCCACCCGCTTTGACCTCCTTCGAGACACCCTACCGCCAAGTGCTCCCGAGCGACGGGCGGAGGAGTACCCGATGGTGGTGCAGCAGACGGACCGCCTCACCGTCTGGTATAAACCGGACTTTAAGTTCAACCTGCCAAAGGCCGCCATACAGCTGCACATTCTCAACCCCTGCTTTGACGGCTCACTGCAGGAGTTGACGCTGGCTGATGTCTTCTTTGAGTATGTCATTTACAAGCTGAAGGAGGACACGTACGACGCCCTCGCCGCCGAGCTCGACTGGACGCTCCAGCAGACGTACAATGGAATTTCCATCATCACCGGCGGCTTCAACCACAAACTGGCCGACCTGGTCATTTTAATTCTCAAGCGCCTGAAGACGATCGACTTTGAGCCGACCATCCTCGAGTCGATGAAGGTGGAGGTGGCGAAGCACTACAACAACGCCTTCCAGGATCAGGAGACTTTCAACACTAATCTGCGCCTGCTCACCCTGCTGGACCGCTCCTACAGCTACCTCCAACGGTGGCCACTGATTGGGGCGATTGACAGGGCGCAGATGGAGCAGTACAAGGCAAAGGTGCTCTCCAACCTGTCCGTCGAGCTGCTGGTGCAGGGCAACTTTAGCCATGAGGAGACGATTCAGCTGGGCAAACGAGTTGAGGAGATTCTTCAGCTACCATGCCCTGCGGCCCAGAGCGGCGGCCCTCCCTACCCGCGACAGAAGACACTGGTCCGGGAGCTGCCGGTCGGTGTCAGTCGCCTTCGCGCCCTGACGCTGTCGGAGAAGAACGCCATGTCACTGGTGATCTGCTACTTTCAGCTGATGCCCTACACCCTGGAGGCCTCCATCTACCTGTCGCTCTTTATCGAACTCATTGACGAGCTGTGCTTCAACACACTGCGAACCATAGAGGGACTGGGCTATCGGGTGGGCTGCGGCGAGAACGACACCTCGGGCATACTGGGCTTCAATGTGCAGGTGGCCAGCAATGCCAACAAGTTTCAGTGCTCCTTCATGGAGGAGCGCATCATGGCCTTTGTGGACACCTCCTGTCGGGAGCACCTGGCGACGCTCAGTCAGGCCAAGTTTGAGGAGTTTGTCTCGTCGGCGCTGAAACGCCGCCAGGCGCCCGACGTCAGCCTCGGCAAGGAGGTGAAGCGCAACATGGATGAGATCTGCTCCTTTGACTACTGCTTCGATCGGCTCAAGAGGGAAATTGCACAGCTGAAGAAGGTAATTTACCCGTGATTGTTGCATTCCTTGTCTCTAACACTTGTTCGTTTTAGATCACGCTGGAAGGACTCCAGCAGTGGACGGCAAAGCACATCTTTGTGCCTGCCAGTGAACGCAAACAGCTGACAGTTCAGGTGATTTTTTCTTTTGCCAATAACAAATCTACTACTGCTATTTGAGTCATCAGTGAATTGCTAATTGCTAATGCAAAACAAATTCATTCATTAACAGGTGGTCGGCAATGGAGAGGTGTCACTGGCGGAGTGCACCACGGCGGACGGATCGGCAGTCAGCGAGTCGATGATTCCGCGGGAGAATTCGCAGGGTCAGTGCAAGCCACTGCTGCTGCTGCAGGCCAAAGAAAACAAGAACTTCATCATGGATGTGGAGGCCTTCAGGAAGCAGTTAAAGTTTTATCCACCACAGCCTTCGGTGAAGGATCTCAAGTGATGCTGATGGTAATGCCAGTGCAGACTAGGACTTTCTCAACTGGCTAGCTCATTTTAGGTGCTTTACTTTTAATCTTCCTCACCCTTGCACCCTATCCGAAAAAAAGTGTACTTATAAAACTTTATAAAATAAATAAAAACAATTGAAGTTGTGACGACGGTGGTTATTTGGCGGCGGCGGTGGCGTAATGCTGTGCTTTAATGCTTCACTGGTCAACTTCTAATGACCAACTGAGATCGACTTGTAGACGTCGTGGTAGGCATTTCGAATGAGCGCATAGGGAAAGCAGGACTCGAGCAGGTCCATGGTGAGAAAGGGCGACTCCTGGACGATGAGGTCGAGGAGAATGTACACCGACTCGCGATTGCGAATCGCCTCCTTGTCGCCCGTCTCCTGGCCGAGGCGCAGCAGCGAGGAGGAGGCCAGGGCGAGAAACTCCTTCAGCCGCTCCTCAATGTCATTCGTCTCCGTCTGCGTGAAAAGCGCCCCGGCCACGCCGTTGATGGCCTTCGCCAGGCAGTGGATGTTGTTGGAGTGCGCCTCAAACTCCGGCCGGTAGGTGCTCGTCTCGAGGCGGGCCAGCTTGGGCAGCGACACGGCGATGAAGACCATCATCAGACAGGAGTACTCGTACTTCTCCTCGGCGCTCATGTCGCTCTTGTTGTGCGACTTGAGGGCGTTCACCATGGCCGGGTCGACGCGGCACTCGATGCCGGCGGCCGCCGCCATGTCGTCCACCACCTTCAGCCCGTTGGCGTCCATCTGCATCGACTCGATCATCGAGCTGTTCGCCGAGTGGTGAAAGTCCTTCACCGAGCCGAGGAGGAAGGGAATGCGCTCCTCGAGGACGTCGTGCAGTGCCTCCTGAATCAGCGAGCGGAAGCACATCATCTCGCCGATGATGGTCATCCGCTGGAGGACGCAGTCGACGCCGCTCAGCTTCTTGAACAGCTCCTTCATCGTCTCCGGGTGGTCGTACCGGGAGCGCATCTCCTTCAGAGTGTCAGCGTTCGTAATGACAATTCGCTGAAAAAGTGCAAACTTGTGTAAGCAAAAGTTTTCAGTAGTAAGCGAACAAACATACCTTCAGCTCCGTAATCTGACTGGCAATGTGCCACATGATCTTCTCAACAAGATGATCAATACCATAAGGGCCAATCAGCTCAACTAAAGCACGCAATTCTAAATAACAACAAGTGTTATAAAACATGTTTTTAAAATGATACCAGCTAAACTCTTACCATTAATGTCTGAAAACTCTTCCGCCGAAAATGGCATCTGTGGATCAATGATCAGCGAGACAAAAGTCTTCTGCCGGGGCGAGTAGACGATATGCCCTGAGGAGACTTTGCGCAGCAGTACCTCGAGGTACCAGTTCGTGTAGAGGTAGGCAATGGTCTTCTCGCCATGCGAATCCTGAGCCTGTGTCTGCTGCAGCAGAACATTGTTGAACACGCGGGTCATGTCAATGTGAACTGGAAAAAAAGTTGCGTTTAGATTTGATTCATTTACCAAAGTAGAACAACTCTCACCATGACTCTCAATACTTTGAAGGACATTCATGTAGGAGCGAACGCTGACCAGCAGCTCCGACGGCTTGGCAATGTCCCTGGTGGCGTCATTGTTCATGGTCATGTTCATCAGCGACTTGTTGAAGCGGTTCTCCAGGTTCTGCGTCAGGTACTCCCTTGGCGAGAAGGTGTGGTCCCAGACGTGAATCGTCGGCGAGTGGTTGATGGCGAAGCACAGCTCCGTCAGCGCCATGTGCAGCTTGTCCATGGTGGTCAGCTCCTCGCGACTGCGCCGATAGCTCTCCGTCCCGGGGCGCATACTGCCGTACTGCCCTCCGCCATTGGCGACGCCGTTCGCCGCCGACTTTGGGTCGCCCGCCGAGCCAGGCAAAGCGCCGTTCATGTTCACAGCGGCCGCCGCCGCGCCCCGGCCGCCCTTCTGCTTCAGCTTCCGCTGTTCGGTAAACATTTTGGCGTGTTTAGGCATCAACTGCGCAAAACAAAAGAAACGAAACTGTAAACAGCACTGGCAAACAAAAGAGTGCAAACAAACAAAGCCATACCATGTCGCTCATGAGGCAGTGCTCATCGCAGATCGTCGTGATGATGTTCTTCGCCTCCTTCGACATCTCATCGAGGTAGAGGTTGACCAGGTTGATCGACCGGTCGCCAATCGCATAGCGCTCCTCCGGACAGAGCTCGTGGACGCAGTTGAGAAAGTGGCCGCAGATGAGCGGAAAGGCGATGATGTAGCGCGTCTGTGCGGGAAACTCCAGACACATGCGAAACTGCTCCTCAAAGGCGCGGTGGCAGAAGCAGAAGATGGAGAGGTCGCTCGTCTCGTTGAGCATCTGATCGAGGTAGTCGACCATCTTCGTGTGGTAGACGATGGTGTTCATGCAGGTGGCCAGGTTGACGTGGTCGGACACCAGCTGAAAGGGATACCGCTGGACGCTGGTGTACGCCTGCAGGCGGAACCAGTCCAGCCGCAGCGCCCGAAAGTCGAACAGCTCAGAGTCGATTTGGCTCTCCCTTAGGTTGGACACCGTCTCGTAGACGCTGTTCAGTATGGCCGAGTCCTCCTCCGGCAGGTCAGAGGTGTTCTCCGAGATCTGATTCAGCAGGTCGGCGTCGTAGCTGTACAGGTACTGAATGTGGTACCGCTGCAGCACCTGGCTGTACTTGCGCACCAGGCCGCGCAGCTCTTCAATGTAGAAGAGCAGCTCGGGCAGCTGGCGGTCGATCAGGTCCTCCGTGCTCACCTTCGCCTTGCCCGACTGCCGAGAGGGCTGATTTTCGGCGTGGCGCAGCAGCCAGTGCACTTCGTCGCGGGCATAGGACAGCGCCATAAAGACAAACAGCGCCTTCGGGCCGAGCAGCCCAGGCTGGTCGGAAAAGAGAAGAGCCAGCTCCTTCAGGGCGGTTCGCAGGTACTTACGACGCTCCCGATGAATGTGAGCACTGGAAGAGCAAACGTTATTGGTTAATGGTAACATCTCAATACTTGCAATAAAACTAACCTCTTCTGAAGAACAAAATTATATGCATCCTTCACTTCGGATATTCTCTTGTTGTACCCTTTGTGCGTTTCAAAGTACTGCTGAACAAACTGGTGAGTGTGGAGGATCTCATCGCGAAACAGTGTGGTAACCCAGCCACACTTCAGTGCGCTGGTAAAGAGTTGATGCGTGTCTTGCTGGTTTAAAAACTGGTGAATCAGTAAAAAACCGACTGTGAAAGGCAGACGACAATCAGATTAGCACAATTACAACAGAAAAGGGATTGGCAAAAAATCGACTTACAGATAATGTAGCGCTCCATTGCGTCGATTGACATGTAGAAGCACTGTGTGGTTTCCGTTTGCACCGGATTGAGCATCGTTTCAGGACTGGCAATCAGACTGAAGAGCTGGTCGTTGCGCCACTTCTGGGCGGTCACATTTCGATTGGGAAAAATGTCACGAAGTGAAAACAGCGCCTGGTGGAGAAGCTTGGAGTGAGGGACAAACTCCTCTGACAGCTTCTTCAGCGGTTGATCGTAGTCGATGATCATCTGCCCCAGTCGAGGAAAGCTAGTGTCACTGTGGCCGTGCGTCATGTCAAAGGCAATGTTGTACAATCCCAAAACTGCTTTACGGTCCTCAACTCGAGACAGCAGAATCATCAACGACACATAGGTGACCACTAGGTCCAGATAGGCTTTTGTCAGATCAAAGTTGAATCTCTGCAAAGTGAAATGGCTGGTTAGATTTTAAATTGACAACTCACAGTTTTCACTCACAATGTCCAACGTCAGCTGGCACGCATCCATGGTGGTCAGCAGCTCGCAAACGTGGTCCTTGAACTCAAGCAAATCGACAAATGTGTGGTAGTACAGTGCCAGAGACTTGAGAATGTTGTCCTTCATACTCGTCAATATGCCGAATTGCGACTGAAGGGGGTGATTTAGTTGGTATTTGAACATAAAGGCTAAGAGTGCCCGCACTTACATTGGTTTTGTAGTCTGAGATGTTGGGAAACTTTCGCACCGCGTGCTTGATGATCGACTCCATCTGCTTGTCCAGCAGAAAGGGCGGCTTCAACTTTGGGTCGCTGCATGTCTACACAAAAAACAACCAGAAAAATAGAGGGTCGCATCAAATAACACAACAGCACACAACGGCACGGACACACCTTTTTGATGTTGTAGATGCGCGTCAGCATGCCAATGCCCCGATCATTGAGGATGGTCAGCTTCTCAGCCAACTTTGGGTGCGCCAGGGTCATGGATCGCATGGTGACGGTGGTCCGCGGCTTGGCCGGCGATTTCGAGGTATTTCTTCGCTTTTTATCGGTGCCGCCGAGGAACGTCAAACACACTGACGGATGGATCAAACAGCGAGGAGAGTGGACGCAAACAAATGGAGAGTAGAGGCCGATTTTTTTGCTGGCTCGAATCACCGAAACGATGCCATCTGCTGAGGAGAAGCCTCAAGCAGGCGCCAGAATGTGCGCACTGTTCGCACGCACATTGTTTTCTTTTCTTCTTTTTGTTGTTTGTCCCTTCAGATTCGCGGTTCTTTTCTTCTTTTCTTAACGTTCCTTACCTTCATCTTCCCTTTAATTTTGTCGTATTCACTTCACATCGGCGATGCTCAAGCCAAGCACCGCATCACTGCTCTGGAAGTGTCTCTCCCTTCACGGCAGCTGTCGACATGCTGCGCTGACTGGCACAACGGTGCTTCCCGGTGGGTCACTGATTCGCACCAATGGAATCACCACCACCACAGGTTGCGTCATACCAGAATTGTCGAACTTTCGACCCAGTTTTGTCCAAAGTCGGGAGTTTGCCACCAATGAGTCGGCACAATTGTCGACGGGCAAGGCAGTGACACTGTCAAACAAACGGATTGTCGCCAAAGTTCTTGGCCTGAAGTTACCGTTTCTTCAGGAGCTGGACTTTTCCGTTACGAAAAACTCGAATCAAATAGCATTTGACTACACGTACTTTGGCGCCGACCAATCACCGCAAAAATATCAGATTCAATTCCTTCTCAACTATTTTCGAACAAAAAGATCTATGATAACGGGAAACTTCAAGGAGATTCAACACAAAAGATCTGAATTTATGTTCCTTATCTTTGATCCACAACTGTCTCAAATTCTATTATCTAATGACGCAGAAGAATCTCCTGGTTTTGACTTTGATTCCATTACCATTTTTGACGATCCATTCAATGCACTTGCATTCTATCAACAGACTAAACTGCCAACTATCGTGTTCAAATTTCCACAATCAAACAAGATTGATCTTTCAAGTTGTCACAGTTTTTTCAGTAAAATTGATCAGCGTTTCAAAAAGGTACTATGGCTATTTTGAAAAAACAAACTATAAAATAACTGTTTTTGATCTTAGATTTACTTTTGGTCAAATGACATTTACTTCTGCCGAAACTTCCGCAAGCTTTGCCTTGAGCACTTTGATCGCGCAAAGCTGCATCGAATCACCGTTGTTGAGGGCGCACTGCAAATGCTGCACCAGAACAAAAGTGAAAAATACGCCTCTGTTTTCGAAACAGCAAGTCGAAATGACCGACCGGGTATTTTGCCTGTTTACGAGACCATTGAAGATCTGTTTGCCCACCTGAATGACAAGCAAATTCAGGGCGTTCAGTGGGGACGATTTGAGAGGTTCAACGAACACCTCAAAGGCCATCGACCAGGCGAGCTGACCATCATCACAGGGCCGACTGGCTCTGGGAAGACCACCTTTGTTTCCGAGTACTCGTTGGACCTGTGTGAGCAGGGCGTGCGAACGCTGTGGGGCAGCTTTGAGATCAAGTACCTCAACCTGGAGCGAATGATGATGACTCAACTGGTGGGCAGGAGCTTCGATGCGAGCAGGCGAGCCGAGTTTGACCAGGCCTCCGCCCAATTTGCCCAACTGCCGCTCTTCTTTATGAACTTTCACGGACAAACGGACATTGAAGATGTGCTCGAAGAGGCGAGGCACTCAGTGCTGATGCACGGCGTGGAGCACATTATCATTGACAATCTGCAGTTTATGCTCGGTGAGCAGTTCTTGATGATATGGTATTCTTTTGTTTCTGACGCTTTTTTGTGCACTTCAGGCCTGTCAACCGACTCGAGCGTGGACCGCTTTCACAAGCAGGATGTAGTGCTGGGAACTGTGCGTGAGTTTGCCACCCGGTACAACTGTCACGTCACCCTGGTGGCCCATCCGCGCAAGGAGAAGGAGGAGATGACACTGTCGAACAACTCACTGTACGGCGGCATCAAGGCCAGTCAGGAGGCGGACAACATACTGATCATCATGAACAAGTACCACCCGAGGTTCAAGTGCGCCAAGTTCGTGCAGATCACCAAGAACCGCGCTCACGGCAGTCTGGGCGTGGTGCCGCTGTACTTTGACAAGAATTCGCTGTGCTTCTCATCGTACCACAAAGCGGCTGAACAGGCGGACTCTAAAACGGTCGACGAACAACTGAAACAACAGCCTGAAACGGGAGTTCTCGAGCCAGCTCAGTTGTCCGCTGTAGAGGGTGAAATTCAGGAAAAGGATGACACCTTTGAAGAGGGGAATGAGGAAGAAGGATTTGAGGACAACAGAAGTTCTCCACTACAGTTTGACAATATAAGTCCAGAGGAGATTAATTACGGTAATTTTAAGGCTTTCCTTCAGCAGCAGCGAACGAAAACCAACGTGTAGACAGAGCCCACCACCACCACCATCATCATCATTCAGTAAGTGCCTTCACTGAGATTATATCATTTGTTAGATTTTTTTTCTTTATTATTTTTTGGGCCGTAATAATCATCGAATAACAACAAATACATGTGTAACATGGTTGTCATAGATTTGTACATAAATAGAGAGAATATTATTTGTTTTTGCATATATCAGTAATAAAGCGCGAGATCTGAAAGACTAGGTTCTCTTTGTCGGTGTTGTGTCATTTTTGTTGTAGCGGTGGTAGTATTTTGGGTAGTGATCATCATCAGCATATCAACAAGGTCTAGAAATAAACGGTAATAATCGGCACAATTGCACAACGAGAAGAAGTGTTTGGCAATTGTGACAAACGGAGAAAGAAGAAAAGAAAGAAAAAATGAGTGAGTGAGATCACCAGAGATGGCCACGCACAGGGCCTAGGGGAGTGAGAGAGAGTGGGAAATTAAGAGGAAAACCTATACTGGAAACTGGGCCTAAACACAAGAGATCAGAAGGCTAGGACCGATGGTCAGAGTCACCGGAAACAGAAGAAAAGAATCATAAATAAGATGAGAGAGAGAGATAAGGAAAAGAAAAAGAGAGAAAAGGGTGAGAGGGCGGGGAGGGTGTGGTAGTGGTGGTGGTAGTGGCAATGGTCGTGGTGACATGGCTGTCTCAAGTTAAGGTGAGTGGGCGAGTGATTGCAGTCCTTGCTTACAGGCTAAGAGAGAGCACCTGGTCTGCTCAATCAGGAGTAGTAGGCCACCACCACGGTCGTCAGCAGCATCAGCAATGAGGAGGAGTAAGAGGAAGGGGAGGAGCAAGAGCACCACTATTCACCACCACCACCACCGCCCCTCCAATGGCTAGTCTTCAGGAAAAGGAAAGAGAGAGAAAGATTCTGCTGTTTGCTGACACTGGCACTGGGGCGCAATTATGCGCAAGAGAAAGGAATGAGTAAAGAAATGCAATTTGGTTGTCTCACTAGTAGTGGTCAGTTTGCGTGCACTCACCAACACGCCCACTTCAATGGAAGTGCAGCTGTGGGGGAGTGTACGCTGGTGTGTGTTTGTGTGTTTGTGTCTGTGTGTTTGGTATCGTCCTCACGATGAGCTCGTGAGATCATCATGGCTAACAACGGTGTGTTTGTTGGTATGTACAGAAGGCATTGAGTAGATAAGCAATAACAAGAAAGAGCGTACAGAATTGTCAGTGTTGGTGGTGATGCTCGCTGCTAAAGGAGAAGGAGGAAAAAGGAGGGCGAGCCCAACGAAAACAAAGAAGAAAAGTAAGAACCACAAGCGCTTGGAGCGCTCAAAGAGAGGTAAGCAAAAGGAGAGAGAGAGAGATGATGCAGAAAAATTAAAGGTATGTCAGCGAGGAGAGAAAGAGAGAGAGAGAGAGATGGTAGCAGAGTAGCATCGATTGTGCGACCTGTTCAGCTGAAGCAGATCATCAGAGATGGATTTTGTAGATTTTTAGTTGAGTGGCAACGGTAGAGTAAAGTTATTGGAAAGTAGAAATTGAAAGAAACGTGGTAACCAACGAGCAAAGCTAAACAGCAATAACGATGAGCGAAAGTTGAGAAAGAGTGAGAGTGAGAACGATTGTTGTAGCGTAGAAAGTGTGAGTTGGTATCTTGCTTGGAGCCAAGTGCAGAGATGATGATCATGGTGGACATCATCACATTATCGAAGCTGTGTGTGTGTGATTGACTAGAGTGGATGAAGAACAGTGTTCCATCACAGAAGACTACAACAAGAGTGGACAATCGGGCCAAGAGAGTAGTTTGAAACTGAAAAAAACTTCGGAAAGTGGAACTGACTAGTTTTGACTGAATGATTGGCTGTGACTGGTGGGCTAGAGTTGAAACAAGTCTGATCTGTCTGTGAGTGCTAGTTGACGGAATCATAGTAGTCTAGAGGAGGAAAAGAAGAAAAGAAGAAAGGAAGAAGGAGATAACAGTCCAGAGAATTGCAGGAGAAAATTGGAGGTGGAGGTGGTGGAGGTGGGAAGGTGAAACCGTAGGATCCCGTTGCCGACAGACAAGGAAGGTAGTGTGTCTTTGTGAGTGTTTGAGTTTTGGGTGGTAGATCAGACTGGACTCAGATTCACACAGCCACACACACACGACAGACGAGGATGACAAGAGGAAAAGCCAAACATGAAGGATAACGAAAGAAGAACGAAAGAAGTGAGCATGCAACATTGGAGCAATTGGGCAACTTAGGTGGAGTGTCCTTGTCTCCCTCTGAATGTTCGTCTGTGCTGAAGTGTGGTGATGGCCAGAGATGGTCAAAAACATCATCATCATCAGCTCCTCATGCAAACGGTGCAAAACGAAGGAAAAAGAAGGAGGAACGAAAAGATGGCACCAGCAAATGAAGAAAGAGAGGGAGAAAGGTGTTTTGTGTATAAACTGTGTGTGTGTGTTTGAAGTGTGCTGATTTGGTCTGTGAGGTGGTGGTGGTGGTGGTTCATGGCAGTTTGGTTGTGGTGGTGATGGGTGGATTAGACTGAAAAGACAATGGTGGAGGTGGTGGTAAGTCCATGCAACAGGGCTCTCTGCAACACACACAGTTCACACTCGGACAGACGGAGGATTCCCAAGGATTTCCCATCCACAAAGAGGAGGTGTTTCATTGCATAAACAGTTTATCATCTCATTGGTTCTCACCGTCCAGTGCTTCCAGGTACTTGTTGTCGATCACACAGGGCACTATCTTGTGTCTGTAGAGTTAGGAAGAGAATTGTCAGCTTGTGATATTAGGCCAAACCAGAATTTTAGCTTACCTAAAGGGCAGCAGCATGATGACAATGACGGGAAAGACCATTTTGATGTAGGGCCAGGGCGAGAAGCCAAAGAAGCACATCATGCCCAGCTGCACCATCTGACAGAGTGTGAAGAGGTGAATCTTGCGCTGTGGACACCGGCGTATGTAGTGATTTGGCGGGTAGGCGGCCTGAAAACGGAGAAAATGTGCATGGTCGGGAATGATTAAGTGAGATCGAGGTTAATGGGGTGCTTCTACTGGCCTGAGTTGCCAGGCAATTGAGCAATTACCTCCCGTTTACTTACCTGTTCCATAAAAAGCAGTGTGATGCGTTCAAACATCTGATTGCCATTGAGCGAAGTTATTGCCATGTAGAGGAAAAGGCCATTGAGCACGGCAGTCGGGATATAAGCCAGTGGGTAGGGGATTAGAAAGACGGAAAGGCCAATGAGGATATGGGACACGATCCCAGTGAGCCGAGTTTCGCGCACTTTGACGATTCTAATTTAGTGATTGAGGGGAAGTAAAAGTGTTCAGTTGGCTGTTTGGTTAGTATAACACAATAGGCCAGTCACTCACATCTCATAAACATGACCCTGGTCGACCCGTTCTTCGACGTCCGCCAGACTGCGAACGTGCAGTGGCGAGTGCGGCAGAACGCCGTGCATCCACGGGAAGCCGTACATGGAGAGAAAACCGTTCAGTATGCCCACCACAAACAGGTCCAGGTGGTAGGCGCAGCCCTTCTTCAGCCTAAAGTGAAAGTGAAGTAGTAGTAGTGGTGGTGGTTGTGGTGGGGAATTGCCGCAAACAGATTAGCAGTGTCAGCGAAAGTGAAGGCTTTTAGCCGCTTTCTTTCGGCTTTGCTTTGCTTTGCTTTGCTTTGCTTTGCTTTGCTTTGCTTTGCTTTGCTTTCTATTCTATTCCGTTCTATTCTACTCTGCAATATTGCCTTCACTTCCTTCTACACGAGTACTTACTTATTGCACGGATTGTTCACCATTGCCGCGGAAATGTTCTGGTCCATAAAAAAGAGTAGCGACAGCGAAAAGCCTAAGCCCGCACAGGAGCCGATCGCGGCCCAAGGCAACTCTTCCAGACGAGCTCTCGTAAACTCAAACTCTTCATCGTAACGAAAGTGCTCGACTGGGAGGAAGGAAAAAAGAAAAAAGAAAAAAGGCAAAAACACGTAGTAAGAAGCACTCGACACAAGAGGTAGGTAAGCCAAGCACGCACCTGGAATATCACGAAAGATGAATGAACCTAAGAAGCTGAGAATGATGACCGAACAGGGTAGTGCGTAGTCTGCCAGCAGCTCGCGCTTGCTCGCCTGCAGGTACGGGCTACAGAAGGGAAAAGGAAAAAAGGTGAAGAGTGAAACCTTGGCACTTCAAGACAAGTGGTCATTTTAGCAGGTTTTCTTACGTCTTGTTGAAGTTGAAGAGAGACACTGCCATCCACACGGTGCCCAGCATGAGCAGGAGAAAGAGGAGGCTGGTCTCGCGACGGCACACCCCATCGCCGGTGCCCTGCAGGTCGGCGAGGATGAGATTGAGCGCCGCCGTGGTGAGGTTGTAGAAGCCACTGCTCGAGCTGGACCAGAACATGTTCGCCAGTGTGCTGGCGTTGTGCGAGTGGTCCGGCAGCGCCGCCGACCCAAGGAAGCTGTGCATGCTGTGATTGTACTCGGCGGCGCCGCTGTACAGCGCTCCACCCGCAGCAAGGCCACTCTCACTCCAATTGCCGCCGCTGCCGTACAGCTGCTCGCCCCCGAAGGGACTGCTGCCGTTGTGGCTGCCATTGTACGCCCCCATTGGATCACTGAGCTCGAAAGGAGATGAGGAGGAGGGGTAGGAGTAGGGATAGGGATAGGATGAGGGGTAGAAGGAGGAGGAGGAGTTGATGGGAAAGGGCAGGCTGGGTGGTTGAGCAACCAGGTGCGTCCGAAAGTCAGTCAGCAGGTTGGCCCGCTCTCGGGTGCGATTCACCTGGTCGATGCACGCCGGCGAGTAGTAGTGCTTGTAGAAATCTGCAGAGAGAAGACAGAAAGATGAGAATGGTAAACAGAAAACAGCATTTGGTCATTGTCCGCTGGTCAGTGACTGTGAGGCGGAAGGAGGACAGGCGGGCAAACAAGCGAGGAACGCTTCAACAGTTTCAGTTTGCAGGCAGGCACTTACTCTTGACCACGTCTCGGCCAGCGTCCACGGCAAAGGCGATGCTGATGAAGAGGGAGAAGATCTCCTCGGTGGAGCGAGTGCACCATTTCATTAGCTTGCTGACGTCGAAGATGGCGTAGAGGATGAGGAAGAAGGTGTTCCACAGGCCCACACAGGCGTACATCGCGTAGAAGTCCACCTGAAAGTCCTCGCAGATGTTGTAGATGACTGTGTATTGTGTGTGGTGTGAGTGAGGTGATGCGATTGTTTGTTGTGTTCGTGTCCGCATTTGTGTGTGTATTTTATTTAGTGGTGTTGTTGATTGAGACGTGTGCCGGGCGAATAACGATGAATTGATGAAGCGGAAAGTGGAAGAGAAAAAGAGAATAAAAAATAAAAATGAGAAAAATGTAGTGTGATCGCAGTCAAACAAAGAAATCAATTAGCGCTCACTGGGCACAGAATATAGGGCGCACAGAAAGGGAGCACAGCTGAGTGGGCGCCAACCCGGCCTTCAGCTAATGTGCCAGAAAGATGGGCAAACGGGAAGAAAAAAAAGAAGAAAACGAAAAAGCAACCATACCTTTAATGTAGAGACAAATTGGCGCCGTTGTCATGATGATTACCAGTGGCTGGCCGCCTAGGAACGCAAAGGACAGTCCACCGATGGTCTGGCCGATGATTGCCTTGCGAATATCTGTGTGAAAGAACAAAGTTGTACAGAAAATGATAAATCAAAGAAAAAGTGAGAAGGTAGGGTAGCGAATAAAGTGGACAGAAAAGAAGCAGGTGTACGAAGAGACACCAAAAGGTGAGGGGACAAGTGGTGAGCACTTGCGGGCACTTGCTTTCACGGGAAACAATAGACTAAGGAGGAATGACAATGAGAGTGCAAAAGTAGATGAGACTGGCAGTGACTTTCGTGCCACCAGACACGCACCGCAGACACACACACTCACAGACTGCACCGGAGACTCTAATTGAATGCGCTGCTGCTGCTGATGATGATGATGCTGATGCTGGTGCATGCTTATTATCGCTAGGGCTCATTACGACGACGACAAGGAAGAGGATGGCAACGACTGCTGAACGATGCATCGGCAGCAGCAGCAGCAACAGCACACGATGGCTCCTCTAATTAGAGTGCTCTATTAGCCTATGATTAGGAGTGGAGCAGAGAGTGAAGGATGAACACGCTTTGCTGCTGCACCAGTGATAGCCATGCAGGCGGTGGTGGTGGTGATGATGATAATGGTATAGGCAGACAGGCAATGCAGAGTAGTTCTTTGAGGCTGATGTGTCGATCTTAATTCTCAGATAAGGAGGAAGGGGAGGGAACAGAACTGAGAATTAGGATGTTGCAAAAAATCTGCAGAGGAAACGAGCAGAAGAATGGCGCCAGGAGGACGGCACCGAGAGTTGCTGCTGCCGCTTCTCGATTGATTTGTACGACAATCAGGCAACGCACGTATGGGTCAGTCCTTCATTTTCCTTTACTTTTTTTCCCATCCTTTTTCTCTCTTATCTCTACTTTGGCATCTCGGTAAACGAACGCGCTCGCGTTCAGTGGCCAATTCATCAATTTGGCCACTGAACTCGTTCATTACAAAGCGGAAATTGTAACGGTGTCGAGATGCTTCAGCTGCAACTGCAGCAGCTGACGGTGAAGTCGGCCAAATGAATAGCGACCCAGTAAAAGCAGAGCACAGTCAGAAGCAATGAAAGACAGAGAGAGAGAGCGAGAGAGAGAGAGAGCGAGAGAGAGAGAGGAGTAGACGTGCAGCGAATGTTCGATGTCTCGAATCCTAGCCGTCTGCAGTGGCTGCTGAAGCAAAGGTCTAGTCAAAGGTTTTGCCCACCACCACCCTCACCACCCTAGTTGCAGCTGTGTTTGCATTGACCAGCAGCAGCAGCAGTGTGCAGTAGCATTGCACTTGCACGGCTCCATTAGCCAGGAAGGCAGACAGTGGTGGTGGAGGCAGTGAGGCAGCGAGGCAGCCCATCGACCATCTCATCTCATGGCCATATATCACGGAAAGATGATGGCCACACGGCGCACGGCATCACTGAACATCGATGCATGCATTGCCCGTCGGTGAACCATGTGCCATGCTTGCTGCTGCTGCTGCCGTCCTTGATGGCACTAGTGATGATGATGCACCGTGGCGGTCGTTCGGTGCCGTCGCCGATGGCGCCTACCAATGAGTCTGCCACACTGTGTGTGTGCTAGGTTGCTTTTTAAAAGCGCTGAGAAGAAGAGGGGAAAAAGAAGAAGAATCTGACACACAACCCCAAAGTGCTCAAGGTGAAAAAGAAGAGCTAGTACAAGAAAAGAAGGGCACGAATTTTTCAATAATTTGGCCATTTGTTTCTGTTAAACTGCCATCATCATTTATCTAATTTGTTCGGCTAAATTTGTCCAAAAGTAAATCGTCCATAGAAAAGGAAGAGAGAGAGAGAAAGAGAGAGGGTGAGTGAAAGAGGGAAAAGTAAAATTGAACTGCAAAACTCAATCGCCAGCCAGGGAAGGCAGCAAGTGCTGACAGTCAAAAGTTGCTTTCGGTACACTTGGTACTGCTTGCTTCTCTGCGAACCACTGGCTACCATCATCATCATCACTACTACTACTACCGCTACCGCTACCGGGATAGCCCCTTCGTGATCGCAAACATTTCACTGCCAGGAGCAGCACAGTACCGGCAAAACGACTGACAAAATGCTACAAAGAGAAAAGCGGGAAAAGCAAGAAAAAGAAAAAGAAAAAGAAAGAAAAATGACCGACCAGATTGGCGGCCAAATGGTGAACGAATTGTCGGTGAACAAAATGGCTGGCGCAGCAACAACAACAACAACATCTGACGGTTAAAGTATGCCAGAAAGATAGCCTAAGTAAGCGACGGCGGCGGAGGCAAAACGCTGCAGAACAAAAAGAAAGCAAGCACCAGACAGTGGTTGCAAGGCAAATAGACCGTCATTGAAGTAGTACTTCGGTGCAAAACACACACACAGTAGAATCTACTTCTGAACTGAGTTCTACTTTTTGAAAAAAGGTACAGAGTATAAAAAGGAAGAGGGGGTGGAAAGCGGGAGAAAGAAAAATCGGCAAGCCAGAATAAGCCAGTAATCGGCAAGGTAACTTACCACCTAAATTGGATCCGGCGAAGCAGGAAATGAATGAAAGAGAGGAAAAAGGCACAGATGAAGAAAGAAGAAAAGTGAAGAAAAAAGAAAGAGAAAAGGAGGAAAAAGAAAAAAGAGAGAATAAAGCAGACTGAGATTAGTGCTCCGCTGAGGAGTGAAGTGAACGTGCAAAGTGAATGAGCAGGCAGTAGTAGTAGTAGGAGTAGTAGAAAACAGAGCAGTACCGATTTTGCCCACCGTGTTGTTGTTGTTAAGTACACCGAAGGCAATAGTGGGAAGGATGCAGGCAAAATAGAGAAAGAAGATGGTCGATATCGTCTTCTGAATGGTCTTCCTCCCGATCAGTCCTAGGGTAGGTGAAAGCATTAGAAAGTAAAAGTTAGTAATTGCCTGCTGAGCCGTTAGTGAGCCTGCCTGCCCCCTCCAATTGCAAGGGAACATGGCAAACGGTGTGTGTTTGTGTAAGTGTGCTAGTGTGCTAGTGTCAGTTGTCAGATGCCTCCACAATTTGGCAAATGCAGGGCTCGATTACGGTGCGATTAGCCGACTAACTGTCTGTGCGAATGAGTGCACTGCACTATTTGGTTTTCTTCTTCTTTTTGCTCCAGCACCAGCGGCGCCAACTCTCTTCTTTCCTTTCCCTGTGCACTGCATTATTTATTGCAGACAAATTGAGCATGCATTAATCAGCAATCCAAATAAAGACGGATCAGAGTAATCCAGCAGTAGCGGCAGCGCTTGGACAGGAAAAGGCATCGGCACCAGCAGCATCAGCAGCAGTGCACACGGCTAGGCAAATTAATTATGGATAAATTGGATAATTCGACAAGCGACAACATCAATCGCACAATGAGGGGAAAAGCAAGCAGGCAGGCAGGCAAAACTTGCTTCTTACTAAAAGTGGACAATGGCCGCTGCTACAATTTCCATTTTTACTCACTACTTTTCGACCGGTCAGTAAGACCGCTAACACTAGTTTTCTTCTCTCTCTCTCTCTCTCTCTCTCTCTCTCTCTCTCTCTCTCTCTCTCTCTCTCTTTGGAAAAAGAAGTCTTTCCTGGCGTCATCAATCAATCATCAAATGTCAATTGGCTGCCTAATTGACTGCCAACAGCCATTGTAGCCAGTAGTAATGCTGGTGGTAGTGGTGACGGTGCCAAAGAACGGCTCTAGTGCAGCATCAGGCTATCAGCACCGTCGTCATCGTCGATGCGGCGGCGGCGCCGACAGTCGATGGCTGATTTTTGTACATTCCGCCTCCATCTTGCGTCCCTGCCATTTTGCCTATCCTCTCTCCCTACAAGAACTACAGCGGCCATTTTTGCTGTGTGCAGAAGAACAAGTCCGCACACGCACACACTCGTGTCGTGGGCACACCATTTGTTGTGTCAGACTGCTTTGTCAGCAGCATCATCAGCAGCAACGGCGGCGGCGGCGGCGGCATCAGCCTCGACTTCGTAGCCGTTGTCGCAGTCTACTACAGCATTTCTATCTTTTTCCCTCGCTGACCCTACATTTCTCTAGCCTACTTTTCGGTCAGTCAGTCAGTGAGTCAGTGAGTTTTCACTGCCAATCAGTGGGTGCTTCAATTGGCGTGCATTGCAATCGTTCAAGGCACTATTGCTGCTGCTGATGCGACCGGCAAACACAATGTCTACAAAGAAGCAATGTCTCCGTCTCTGGCTTTGTTTGTCTGTTTAAAAAAAAGACTGCAACGGCCAAAGCAAACTTACCATCAATGTAGTCACTCAAGTAGTGCGAAGTGCGTCGTCGCAAATCATCACAAAGTCCTTGTGCAAAGTGACACTTGGGCTCCTTTACAGAAAACGGGAATAAAGGGAATAATGGAATAAAAAAAGAAAAACAGTAGAAATGAGACAATGAAATCAAGTAGTGACCGTTAGCCAGTGATGCAAACACACACACACACAGGCTGACTGTCTCTTTCTTTTCCGTTTTCAAATCTTCAGTTTGACCATTCTGTTGTGCCCAAAAGTACTGTACCTCGTATTCCGCTTCCGGCTCGTGGTTTCCCATTCGACGCGTTGGATTGCTCTGCTCCGAAGCCAAATCTTGGGCGTGCTTCAGCAGGATGCCCTTAAACTCGGCCTCGCCGTGCACATCGAGCAGCTTTTGACGAAAGTCCATGTCGGCAAATATGGTGGCAAACGTGCGACCCGTCTCCAGGGCGTTCTTTGTGCCTTTCTGTTGTGGTAAGGAGGGCAAATGAAGAAGAATAAAAAAGAGAGTTAGAAAGAAAAAAAGAATGAGAGTGAGCAAATCAAGAATCAGCAAACGCAGAGGAAAGAATCAAGCAAAGAATAGTGAATGAGTGCTTGCTACTAATTAAATAAAAGCGAATCATTTATTTTTAATTTTTAATTTATTAAGTACACATCGACATGGCAAATCGATTTGGATGTGCATCCCCTGTACTCCCCTCTACTGCCACTCTCTGCCCCGCCACCGTTCTCTTTCTTTCTCACAATCTCATTTTGCCTGCTCCTCTCCTTTCCTCAATCACAACTGTCTCAATTGTCCCAATTGTCTGTGTGTGTGTGCCAACTGCAATTGCAATTGCAATTGCCACTACAATTGATGCCGCTGATTCCACTGCTACTGTTGATTAATTAAAGTGAGCCGTAGAAAGAGAAAATGAGAGCGCAAACGAGAGAAAACGGGAGCGGGAGAAATGAGGGCACCAAAAAGAAAAGAAAAAGAGAAATTTTTGAAGTAAGTCAATAGTCGCACAGGCAGGCATCATGATATGATAATTAATATTATTAATAATATCAATTCTCCTCAACCTAAAGAGCAAGGAAACGGTTCAGCAAATGCGTTTCCCACTCTTTTTTCCTTTTCATGCAGATTCTGCCTGTACTGTGTCGTTGAATTGTGTTTAATTAATTTGATTAGAGGGGGGGGGGGTAGATTGCACTAGGCGGCGACAACGGGTGACAACAGCAAAAGATGATGATTTGCTAAAAGCCAGCCAAATGGCTGCCTGCTTGCGGCATCTACATTAGAGTCAGCTTCATTCAGTCTGCTGGTGATGGCGGCAGTGCAGTGCGCTGGTGTTTGTCTTCAAATTAGCCCAATTCCATCATCAGTTGTGTGTGAGTGAGTGTCTCTGTGTACCCAATCGCGCCGGCAATTGACTAGCCCCGTCCTCATCTTTTGCGTACTCTGAGACGGGCGACGATTGCCGTCGCTTCTTTCGTTTTCTCATGCAAATGTTAAGCCATCGAGGCAGCAAACAGAGTGAGTGAATGAGTGCGTTGCACAGTGGCTCTGCCACGGGCGTAATCAATGCAGAACTTTGCACTGTCGCAGCCAGCTCTAGTGGTGGTGGTGGCTGTGTCTATCGATCGAGACATTAGAAAAATGAAAATCACACTGTGAAGCGAGTGCCTGCCTGCTCGCCTGCACTTAGACAATCAGGCCAACCTCGTCGTTTTTGTCGACTACCCTTCAGCCACCACCACCACTAACAACGGCCTTGCTGCCATCAAAAACCTTGCCATTCAAGACTATTACTACTACAACTACTTCTACAAACTGCAGCACCGCCGCCGCCACCACCACCACCACCACTACCACTGCTTAAAAAATTGGAGAAATTGGTGACTGCTGGTGACATAAAGTCATGCCCTCGCAGAGGAAGAAGGCAAAAGTGTAAGAGAAAAAGAGTGTATGTGAGACTCCAACTTATGCCAGTGCAGTGCTGAGAGGCACTGGTAGGCATTTTGCATTTTCATTCAATGTTGAACTGCTTTGCACACATCCACCGCCTAGTGTGTATTTGTATTTGTGTATGTGCGTTGCGACATTTTCGCTGGCAGCTGAAACGTGTACAGTCAATTAGGAAACAATATTTACCAACGATTTCGCCATCAAAACTGAACGGAAAGTAAAAGTGAAAGTGAACATTGGGAGAGAGCTTGGTGCACTGTGGCAGCATCGGCGGAGTACACAACTGAGACACTTTGCCTCCTCAGTAGTCAACTGATGTTGATGCTGAGCTAACTCTCAGATTCTCTCGGTGACGGCTTTCTGAACGGGGCACTATTCCCTCGGTGGTTTGGCTTAACTTCAGGCCGATGATGTAGTCAAAGCTGCTGCAGCAGCAAAGAAAAAAGCGTCAACCACAACGACGACGTCGTCTTCGTCATCATCGACGTCGGTGGTGGCGACAGCAGCAACTGCTGCTTTTTCCTGTTTAGCAGACATCCAGCGAATTGACAGTATGCCTGCCTGTCCGTTTGTCTGCCAGTGTGGTTCTCTCCACTTAGTCAGTGGTAGACCGGCACCGCCGAACACAGGCGAACACTAGCACTGTACGGTATAACAATAATATGACTACAAATGATAATAGCTGGGGGCAATATCGACATGCAGCCTCTGTGTGAAGCTGATGCTGCGGCAATTGCTGCAGCTTCTCGATTCACTGATGCTGCTGCTGTTGCCGTCGCCGATCAATTTATACGCTCATTTCCTCTATCTTTACTTTGCCTTGCATGGGAAAAAAGGAAGAAGAAAAAGGCGAAGAAAAAGCCTACCACCAAAGTGACGCCCAAATTTGCTCATGCTCTCGCTTCGTCAAGCTTGAATCAGGCTAACAAAATTGGGGGTGAGAAGAGAGAGGGTGAAAGGAAGAAAAGGAGCGACATTTTCAGTGTCGTGGCCGACGACGTGCGACGAGTGCGAAGAAGAACGTCGCCGCAGCCGAATACACAGACACACATTTCCATTCACACAGTGGGTCATTAGGCTTCACTGTCAAGCATTTCTAAACCACTGGCTCGTCGCTGCCTTTGCTGCCTTTGCTGGCGTTGCCGAAGCCGCCGTTACAGCCGCCTCTGCCCCACTCTGCTTGGCGGTTCGCAAATTAGCCCAAAAGAGAGCACAAAAGATGAGCACAGGCAAATTGAGCCTGTAAATTTAATTAATGTCTGCCGTGTGGGTGCCAGAGTGAGAGCCGCTGCTGCTGATGCTGACAGTGCCGATGGTACAACTGATGCGGCTCAGGAGCCCATTAGGCGCGCCCGCACCCGCTGCCACCACCACCATGGAGCAGATAAGCTGCCATGCAACACGGTGATCAGACAGCGCCGGCATCACTGAAGGGCACACTAGGGCACACTGTCCGACAGACGGACTTGCAGTCGCCGCTGGCCAATGAACAAGGGAGAGAAAGAGAGTGTGTGTGAGGGAGGCCAGAAAGTCTCCGTCAAAAAGGGCAAGTTGTCTGATAATTACTGAGGCACAAAGAACGTGAAAACGATGAACACTGCAAAGCATGCACACTTACCTCCTTGCTCGGCGTGACCACAAGCACAAAAAAGCGGACTTCATGCGAATTTCGGCCCATGTTTGCGGCGTGCTTCAGCCGGGCAATGGCCACATGTCGCTTGGCCAGTGAAGGCAAACTGCACCTAGAGGATCAAAGAAGAAAAACAGAAAAGAGAAAATTGACAAAGTGAAATTAGTGGTCTTAGTAGTCTCAACTAGGCCAAAGAGGGAAAACGAGAGAAAGAGATAGCAAAGCAAACGACAAACTGTCGCAGCCAACGGCGAATGAATCTCTTTTCTTCTTATTCTATTCACTGTCCCAATTGAATAAAGCTTTGTTTATTTATTTGCAATAATAATACTACTAATAATAATGAGCACAACATGCACCGAATTCATAATAGTGTTCAGGCGGTATTGCTAACTGGCCGAACAGTGCTGCTGCTGCTGTTGCTGACACTGCGTATTGTACAAGTCACAAAGGCAGTGTCTGACTTGATGCTTTTGATTCTGAAACGGCAGCACAAAGTGAATATGTGTGTTTGTGTTTGTGTCTATGTCTAGGGTGCCTCCTTTCAATGGCGAAAAAGTACCAAAAGAGTACTAGACAATGAATCGTTCTCTGCCGTCGAACGATGTACAGCAGCAATGGGAACAGTCATAATCGGTAGCAGTAGTAGTTACAGTAATAATAATAATAAATATAGTAATAATAATAACCATTTAATAATGGCATAAACTTAATTAAACTGCTGCACAGCAAGGATAATTTGAAGGAGGAAGAGGATGAGTAGGAGGTATGAGGTATGAAGGGCAGGCTGAGGCAGGCACGCTGAACATCGAGCAAGCTGAGAACATGCTTCAAACAAAAGCAAAAAACAGACAGCTCAAATGTTTTAAGCAAAATTGGGCCACCGAAATGAGATAGAGAAAAACTAAGTGAAAAGGGCGCCTTCCACTGCTTTCCACAGTTGTACCACCGGACAGGTTGGACAACATGCCTTGTTAAAATGTGAAATTTTTGCCTAATGCAGCACATTTGTCTGGAGAGCAGTTAGAGTGAAAGAGATGGGGAGAGTAGATGCGGCGGATGCGGCACTAACCACCATCATACAAGAGCATTGTTCAGCAACGAGCATTACTGCCTCTCCTTCATTCAGCCGTGCTTTCCATTCACCCTCCACTACTGTTGGGGCTTGCCCTCGACACATTATCGTCCTGAAGAGAGAATGTGTGTGTGTGGAAAGGCAGCGAGGACAACTGCCGCACACTAATTGCGCCGATGACAATGCACCCAGGCAGCTCAGTGGGTGAAAAAGAAGGAGGAGGAGGAGGAAGAAGAAAGGCGAGAAAAGGTGAAGGGAAAATGTCCCAACAAATTGAGTCACACAAAAAGGTCTTATCGCAAATCTAATTAGATTAATATAAAAAATAATATGCAGTCTCAGTCTGCTGCTCCAGATATGAACAACCACCAACACGAAGAAGAAGAGAAAGAAGAGCCGCACATCACGACAGAAATGCTGACACAAAAATGTTGAAAAACAACAACAGACTGCCGCAATCTCTTGTGCTCCACTTTTCTGCAGGTACTGAAGTTGAGTAAGTTTTTGAGTAAAACTGAGTAGGGGGAAAGGGGGAGGGCACAGTGACCATGTCCTGTCATGGCAAAGAATGGCTCCCTTTTTTCACTGTGTACTTTTGTGTCTTTTGTCCGGATTTTTTGCTGTGTTGTAATTCTAAATTTGCCCTTTTTTGTTTTCTGGTTCGCTTATGTGCACTGAAACAAAAACCCGTCGTGTGCCAGGCAAGCCGGCAAATGCGTTTTGGTAGTAGGCAATCAATGAATGAAAAGGCATCAACAGCAGCAGCACCAACAACAACAACAGCACCGTTTGACAGGTGAAACTAATCGAAGGTGAATGTCAGAGCTGCTGATGCCGATGTTGCTGCTGTTGTTGTTGCTGCGATGAACACAGTTTGTAATAAAAATAGACTGGCAATCGCTTTTTAAAACTCGTGTCACACACACAAACACTTTTTGCCCTTTCTCTCTAGTTGCTGCTGTCCCAGAAGAATCTGGGACTCGACACATAATCGATAATCGCAACTCGATTTGCTTCAGTAGCTCAGCAGCAATAGCAGCACACGACTCACTGTCACTCCTTCTGGGCTGCTGTACCAAATGTGACATCGAACCATCGTCTTTTACACACGGACTGCCACAATGACATGGCCATTTAGTCCTAGTTTGAAAACAGTACCAGCAACAGCAACAGCAACAGCAACAGCAACTTCAGTGCAGTCACTTCAGTGCAATTGCCGCGTCTCTTGCGGGCAATCAATCGACTGCAGTCGGCGGCAGCAGCAGCAGCAGCAATTGTCCATTCTCTCCCAATGTCGGAAAGTCTGCTAACATACACACACACACAAACTGAGTGTGAGGGTAAAAGCGAAAGCTAAAGTGAAAGTGTCTGAATGGTCATGTGAATGGTCATTGTGGACACTACCACTGTGTCTACTACTCCTACTGTTACTTGAGTAAGTGAGTGAATAGAGTGAGAGAGTGAGGTTGCATGTGATCAGGCACACAGTTCTACTTACATGGCACAAAGCCAGGACTGGTCGTAGTCGAATCCGCCACCTTCGCTGATGTAGGTGCCTTGAATGGTTCGCGCCAACAGCTGCACTGTGGTGGTCGCCGTCGTCGTGGTGGGAGAATAGAAAGAGAATAAAGGACAAATGTTAGAAAGGCAAAACAAGATGGTTAATAGAAAAAGAAGAAAAAAGAAGAAAAAGAAGGAAAACGGGAACTGGGAGAGATTGGATGGAAAGTAGGAGACAGAAAAGGAGGACAACAACAACAGCAACAGCAGCAACAAACAAAAAGATGTGCAAATGTAGAGCAGCAGACAGTTTCATCGCACTGGTACAAACGCAGAGTGGCAATGCCGGCGGCAGAGAAAAGCCCAGAGGAAGGCAGTGTCATTTAGACGAGAAGAAAGAAAGAAGGAGAATTTTCAGACACAAACTGAGTCAGTCAGTGTGAGTCAGTCAGCATGAGAAAAGTTGTGCAATGGGGGCTTTCTGCTTTCTTACACTTGCAGTTGCCGTCGTCGATTGGAAACAGCGTCGCAGTTGCCACTGCAAACTAAAAGCCAGCAATTCTCAGTCACACAGGGAAATGGTTTCAGTCACCACTGAAAAAAAACGTTTCATCTGTGACTGAAATTTTCATTTTTCAATAGCAACTGAAGTTTTTTCAATCACAACTGAAAATTTTTTTCAGTCATGACTGAAATTCTTTGACTT
>JAALOO010000020.1_pt1 | contig 132970 bp, 95 predicted proteins | sample 7257641 | NCBI WGS metagenome assembly JAALOO01 (sample SAMN14085613, study PRJNA598686) | mite metagenome | biome: ENVO:01001000; feature: ENVO:01001002; material: ENVO:01001226; isolation source: single female mite from University of Michigan culture on fish food culture... ...
AGGAATAATACGAGAGCCAATAAAATAGAAAATTCGACTCACTCTTGCCTTAATGCAGACATAAATTCGGTATACTTTTCGGCTTTTGCTGCAAGATAGCGCTGTTGTGGAGAGGCAATCAATCGGGTAATGATCAAAAGAAAAGCCAACGGATTTGATAGGTCTTCAGTTTGCTACTGGGACTTTGAGGAGCTCATTGATTCTTCTCATCTAATTGGAGGCGGACTAAACGGCGCCGAATTAGCCACTTTTTTGCCACTTGAAAAGGAACACATTGTACTGTGCACCAAAGAATACTTAAAATCCGTAAGAAAATTCCATCAACCTCAAGTTAATCCTGGAGCAAAGTTTATTGAGAAAGTCGTCAAAAAAATCACCTTCATACTTCTCGAAACTGAAGCTTTCTCGAGATTTGGCTGCAAACGAGTCAATGCAACAGTAGACACGCTGCTTCCTAAGTAAATAACTGATGAATAAAGGGCAATCCGTATTTTAGCATTTGACCATTAGCAAAAATCTGCAGCGTTCACACAGCATGAGAAGGGAGCAGACATGAGTGACAGGCAAAAGACAAATGTCGACCAGCAAGAGCGGCAGCCAGATGTGTGTCCTGTCTGACTAGAGCAAAAAAGTTTTTTGCGTCTGTTTTCCATCAAAAAGTTTGCATTTTAAAATTAACCCGCAATTTGCTGGCAGCGGATGAAGAGAGAACGTTCGCTTATGTGGCCGCTGTCGTGTGCTGCGATGAAAAAACTGTCAAAAGGCTGGCGCGATTGCCAGTGCCAGCAACAACAGCAGCCAATCATGATTCACCAGCACCATTTAGGGCCATTTTAAAATTAAAATGACACTCATGCTCCGCCAGACATGTCGACCAACGGACGTCTAGTGATGTGACAGAGGCAGAAGTGCTCTCAAGACTGCTGATTTCTGCTGTTGTTATTTCAGCAAAACTGAAACGATGTGAAAGAAACCAGAGGAACCAAAAAACAGAGTCTGTTTTAGGCAAATTAAATTTGTAGTTTTGGTTTAGCAAAACACACATCTTAATTATCATAAGAAAGTTGTGGTGTCTTTCATTTAAAACAATTTATCACGTAGCCGGTGATGCAGCGACAATCTTAAAAATGTTGAGTAGCATTTCTACAATTTCACCAACTTCCGAAACCAATAAATTGAGAGAAGTTTGAAAAAGTGCTCGCTCACCAGCTAATGCAATTGGCTAAATCATTTCCTTTTTTTTCAACTGGACTGTCGAACCGACACTGTCGATTGGAAGGCGATTAAGACTTGAGAAAACGCTGACAAACTCCACTTACCAATTGAGCTGCTGCTGCCGTTGACAAAATTCCGTACTCAGCTAGCTAATAAAAAAGAATTGTAAAACTGCACTGCACATTAAAAAAAATGACAGCCACTGAACTGAAGTAAACTGCTGGGGGATGACAGTAATTATGATAATATATGGCAGTGTGTCTCTGCACACCAGTTTATAAATGGTGAATTGATTCACGTTCACCGCTTTTTTATTGCGGTATTGGGAACGATGAAGGCTAATTTATGGTTTAAAATAAAAAGAAGACGCCCGCTCTTCACTTCCAGGCTGCACCTTGCACTCTAATCGGTGCATCTAGTGGTGAAATTAGTGGCCTGGTAAATGGTTCATTTATTCCATTGCCTCAGTTGGGGATTGGCAATAATTTCATTTTTTTGTTGCTAGGCCAGCCTAATATGCAAATACTAGAATTCAATATAGAAAAACTGTTTAAAAATTTTAAAATTTCTTTTTAATCACGTTTCTCAATATATAGTAGAACAATATTTATGATAATACTGTCTTCCCCTTCAAATGGCCATCACGACACGTGGCGGTCATTACGGATGGATCCTGGTCGCCATGTCGTCTTTTTCAGCTTCTTCTACACTTTTTTAAAGCAATAAAACACACAAAGAAAAACATTGCAATTACTGTACTTTTAAACAGCCAGCGCTATTTAAAAATTTAGCTGAAAAATAATGTCATTGCTGGCAGCCAAGCTGCTTTACTTTCTGAGCATCAACTGCTAAGGAGTTGAACAAACAAAAAAGTATGAATTTTGTTGTAATCGAATGAAACTGCTCAGAATAAAAATTTTTCGTTTTTATGGTATCGCTGTAGGCTAGGCACTGCTGGCCCATCCTAAAAGTCTACAACCGGCAATTAGTCGCCTGCAACGATTACGGCAAATGAGGGCAATTGAAGAGGCCCGATGCGGGCATTGATTAGCAGTGTTCCCTCGCTCGCTCACTCATTCCGTGGCCAATGGAGACTCTACGATGGGCCATTAGAATAATTGCCACAATGAACAGAAGAGAACAACACAGAGAACAACTACATTACTACTAGTACACAACTAGACTTCTGATAATGGAAACTGTGCTGTGCTGTACTACTCACTAAATGTGGCTTTTATGATAATGACTGTCCGGTTGAGCACGAACTGCAGTGCTGGCGGTGGTGGCGGAAACCAGAAACGCATCGCTCGACAGCGCCGCAGTGAAATTTAATACTCACCAATTGAAAAAAATTTGGAAGAAAAAAGTCATAAAATTATACGATCAGGCAGTAGTATATCGAGTGCTGCATCGGCTGATGCTGATCATATAGTTGAAATGCTCCACTGACGACCGACCAGCCGATCAAGGAAGCGATGGGAGCCAGGCAGCACTTTTTGTAAAGATTAGGAAGAAAAGAAGTCGAAAAAACGTAAAACCGTAAAACAGTGAAGCAATGGAAGTGGGGGAAAGGAAGAGGATGCAGAGGAAAAAGAGAAAGAGAGAAAAAGAGAGAGCAGGAGCGCGAAACGGCAGTGGGAGCGGACTTGGACTATCGATGCCAGAGGTGCAGAGGGTCGGCCGAGGAGGAGAGACAGCAGAGACTGAAAAGAGAGAAACCGACTACTCTGCTGAACAAGTGAAGTGGCAGTGGATTGAAGAGAGCCAAGAAGAGGAGAGAGAGAAGAAAGAAGGAACACCGAAAGAGTCGGTCACTGACCGAGACAGCAGCGGCAGCGGCAACGTCGGCAGTGAGTTTCTGCTTTCCTGCATTAGCATAGAAAATGATTATGAGCTTCGTGGCACTGCTGCTACTCCCGAACTGTCTGTGTGTGTGCGCGCGGGGTGGCAGTGGTGCACTACCACAAGCGAGCTATGTAGTCGATTGGAAAGCATGCGGATAAGAGTACTTTTGATGCTGCTGTTGCTGCTGGTGATGTGCTTGCTCCCTTGCGGTACTTTTTAATTTGCTAAAGAGCCAAATTTCAACCGAGTGCTGCTGCAATCGAAGCAGGGCATCCATCAGATCGATGCAACTGCTGAGAGGGCAAAGGGCACAAACGATCAATGGAAATTAGAAAAGAAAAAGAGAAAGTTGTGCAATATTGGACAAAAAGGTTATATTGACGGTAGTAGTAGTGGAAGGAGAGGAAGGCACAAGGAAGCAAATGGAAAGAACAATGGCAATTGTGATTGCCGATTATGCACAGCAGAGCGAGTTAGCAGTGGTAGCTAGGATTTAGAGAAAATGCAGAACTACAACGGTGCCTGGCTGCTTCCTGTAAAGTTTTGAGTGCGAGAGGTGCCCAGACCCCATTCATTCAATTGATGCTGCAATTGGTTAGCAAACAGCAGTGCCAGTGCAAAGCGTTTGGGCAATCGATTGCCTGCTGAAGACAAGGGGAAAACGGTGCCCAGCAAACAAAGCGGCTAGGATGCTAGATTGTTGCCGAGAGGAAGTGCAGCCCAGAGAGGGAGAAATGAATGGTGAAATTTTGCCATTTCTTAAGAAGCAGAAGGGCAACCAGCGCAACCGTTAAGAAACCATATCCTTGCCTGTCAATGTCAAGGTCTAATGTAAATTAATCTCTTTTTTACATTTGCAATCGAATTAGAAATGCACGATGAATGATTCAATTGAGGACGTGATGTGCACACATGGTGAGCATAATGACGGCTGGAAGGACTGCTAGCCATGTGTGCGTTTCAAAATTTAATAATACTTAAAATGAAAAACCGTCAAAACTTATGCAAATGAAAACGGGCAATGGTGGCAAAAATCAATTTCAAAAACAATAAATTGAGACTTTGTCAAGACTTTGGGGCAATCAATTGATAGGATTGAAATGAAATTACTTTTATCAATTTCTATAGATGTAGATAATCGTAAAAAGAGTTGCACTGTGCAAATATCTGTCACCACTGAACTGCGACCACAAAATGAAAAGTGCATGCTCAGCTGAGCTCATCAAACTAGCAGAGCGCCATTTAATTTGTCATATCATATGGAAGTGCGTCTATTGACAAGTGGAGATGTGAAATGTGAGTAAAGAAGAGTCCTAATAGTCTGACTGACTCTGCCTTTGGTAAATAAAAGGAGTGAAAGGCGAAACGAAATTGAAAAAGTGCAGAGATAAATTGACAAGAATGGAAAAAGAGTTGACAGGAGAAGAAAGAATGTGGTCACAGATGCGGCACGCACACAAGAGAATGACAGGGACAACTTTGCTTATTAAAATACGAACGTACTGGTGGCAGTGTCGACGAACTCATAAGCAAATATTTGCGCAATGTAATTGAATTGAGAGTTTCCGATGGCAGCAGAAGTCTACCATCACCATAAGCAGCATCAGCAAAAGCAAAAGTGCGTTTCTGCGTGGAGACCATGTCAGCCGGCAGTGCCTGCTTGGACGCCTCAATATTGAGACTCGACAGGCTGTTTGCTCTATGCATAATTCAATTCGATTTGCAGAGAGAAAGAGCTGGGGGAGAAAAGAGGAACAAATAAAAGTAGACTACGAAGTAAGTTGTGGTGGTGGTAACTCGTTGAGCATTGGACGGCCAAATGGACAGTCATCGGTGGTGGTGGTGGACTTCTGCACAAACTTGCCTGCCTGAACCGGCACCGCCGCCGACAGCGTGCCGAATGGCGAGTGCTGCCGCACCACTTTCCTCCTTCTTCCATTCGCCTGAACTCATATTGACTAATGGTGTCCATTCAGAACAGGGTAGTAGAAGTAGAAGTAGTAGGCTCACTCATAAATGGTGACCAGTGGCCAGTGCCCAGAGTGACCTAATGACGGGGCCAAAAATGTGTGTATGCAGAAGTGCCGCTAATGCACTGGCAGACTAAGTGCCAGTGGAATCAGCTACTCAATGGGCTGCAAAAGTGTCTTTCTTTCTTTCTTTCTCATTGCACTACTCTTATGCACACTACTTATACTACTTTCAATTGAATGATCACATCATCATCATCATCAACAACAACATTACCACCATCACTCAGGCCAAAGAGTTGGAGTTATCCATCAGTGAACATAAACAGATTCGGACCAGATTTACCCCTGATGCAGCAGTGTTTGGGGTAGAGGAGTGCAATTAAAAGCGGATCAAATGAGGGCCCCGCAGTGAGCTGCTCGGCATGATGGCACGTTGCCTGGACTGCCTTAAATTTCCGACCAACAACGGAAATGGCAGTCATGCTATGCTGCTGCTGATGCCTCAGCAACGCAATTAATAAAATTCTCAAGTCTCCAAAGTGCAAATTGACACGCCAGCAATTCACTACTGGCACCTAATAAATCACACTACTGAAGGCAAATAAAGCCGCAACGGAAAAAAACATCAATTTTAATCATTACAGGCAAATTAAAGTGTAATCTAAATAAAATGCTAAAAATAAAACACCCAAATGAGGGGCAATTTTGCTAATGATTTTTAAATCATCCCCCCACATCACACATTTGGCAAATCCAATTGACGGCTTTGCCACAGAAATCACACCGCCTCGCCGCGTGCGTCAAAATGCCTCTAATTGAAAGTTAATTCACGGCAGCTTCAGCGTCTGCGATTGCGATTGAAAATTTAATTTGCTACGTGACCTCGAAAGAAGAGAAAAAGAGAAAGAGCGAGCAGTCTTATTGAGCAATCGGATCAACTGGCAGATGAAAAGAAAAAGAAATAAACGCAAAAAAACCTTCCTTTTTTGCTCTCTGCTGACCAATTTTAAAGTGGCGCACATTTAACGCAGCAAACTTTAAAATCAGTAAACTTTCTTTTGATCACTATCAGCGTCGCCAACAGTGTACCGCCACCAGCAAATTGGATTACTAGATCACCAGTGACCAGCAGCAGCAAGACTGCGTAAGACAGCAGCAGCAAGTGAACAAAGTTCCAACTTGACGACGTGTGCTCCACAGATCCACAAACACAGAAAAAGTGAGAGAGACAGATGCGCTGGCCGCTGCCGATGCTGATGCTGCTGTTGCTGCTGCACTAGTCTCCTTTCAAATTAATTCCTCTATTGCTTTTAGACACTGTCTGGTTCTTTCATTCTGTTGATGCTCTCTACTCACACTGTGAGGCTACTTACGGTACCGCACCGTAAAGCTGTCAAAACGGAACTGTCGCAGCCAGTCCGTGAGGAATATCGACAAACTTAGGAGCACCACCACCACCACCACTCACAATGAACAGTTGCGTCAGTTGAATTTTAAAATTAAAAATTTCAATTTCAAAAGTGAAACGGGCACAATTGGCCGAGGTCATCGATGCGACCGTCGCCACCAAGCACACACTGCCTGCCTCAGTGTGCTCAACAAAAGTAGAAGAGAGAGCAGAGCTAATTTGTTGGGATGTGAAGACAGCAAGAGGAGCTACATAGAGCTCGTCACAAAAAGAGCACAAAATGGACATGACCTCGGGTCACATGGCCATAGTAGTAGTGAAAGTAGTGTTACTCACTGATAGGGGAAATGGACAAAAAAAGAAAAAGAAAAGTATCGTCGAATAACAGAATCCTGCGAATTAAATTGGCGCTTCATTATCATAACACAGAGAGACGAGACAGTGACTGCGTGCACAGCGCACCATTTCCGTGGTCTGCCGATCGATCACGTAACCGGTGACGCGTCCAGAAGCGTCCAGAGAAAAGAGACGAGACTCATCTCCTAGACTCGCAGTTTCTCTGGTCCCCTTTGCTAGGCCATCTCCGCCAGTCAGTCAGTCAGTCAGATCGGAGGCAGCCTTAGCAGTTTGAGCAATCCGAGCACACCGAGCGATCCATCAAAATGTGTTTGCCGGTGATCACCGAGTAAGTGCGCAGCTCTCCTCTTTTTCTCTGTCTAACCGAATGACAATTTGCAGTGACACAATCTCGTGACCAAAACGCAGAACATCACCAGCCAGAAGAGGTACAAGAGAGCAGCAGTGGTAGCACTCACAAAGTTACAACCCAAAATTGGCTTCAATATCAACTTCCAAAGCCTGCTCTGCATTAGTCAAATTAGTAGGCAAATAATCAGCACAATTGATATGTTAATTCAGCTGCTGGTTTGGGTTGCAAATTGCCGCTAGAGATTACAACCAGTCGCCAAATGACTGGTTGTGGATCATCATGGCACTAGCATCAGCAGAACAGAAGTTTTGCTCCCAGTTGCGCCCAGTCAGTCAACCAGCCAGGCAGCCAGCCATCCAGGCAATCGATCAAAGTCAGCCAGTGAAGCTGTTTGCAGTTGAGTGTGCACGACACACACAGTGTACTGCAGATGACCACTGGTCGCTGCCTAAAACCTAGCTGAACATCGCAGCAGTGTGTGTCACTGCCATCACTGGGTTGTAGAGATGGTCCAGGCTAAAAAGCTAGATGTTCAGAGCTGAACATGAAGCAAACAGTGTGCTCAGGTTAGAGTAGGAAACACGATTCGTTGGATCTCGTTGGAACCAAAAAAATTAATATATGTCGCCAGTAAGAGAGAGGCAGTAATGTTGATAGATGAAAGTCGATGCCAGACGACGCTGAAGAGTGACACACACACTCACTCAAACTGAGCGTTCGTTCGTTCGCCAATCCAATTGAGTCATCAAAAAACATGGAAAATAAATTAAACTGCGCAAATATGTGCTCATGAGACGGGAGACGAAGAACATTCCGCAATTTATTTTTTTTGACTTTTTGATCGACTTTAGCTTTTGAAGCCAAAACATGGCTAATAGATGGAGGGAAATCTAATAAAAATGAGATAATTTCCGATTGGTACGTCCAATTGACGTAGACTTTAAATTTCCTGTCACACTGGTTGGGGAGGAAGAGAGGAAGAGAAAAAGGAACAAATATGACTGCTGCCAATGGACTTGAAAGGTTTCAAACACATCTTTGCTGCGGCTGATGGAACAACAGCACTACTTTGAACACTACACTAGTGGGCCAAGGGTGTGGGTGAGTGAACGAGTGAGTGAGTAAGACTGTGCAAGTCAAAACATCAATTTGGTGTGTCGGTGGCAATTAAGTGCAAAACTGAAGACATGGCTGCTGCTGCTGCTCTAAACCAAAACTGAACAAGACCACAGGGGCACTCCACCCAATGTGCACTGCAAATGTGCCCACCACTACACATGGACAACTTTAGTGCCCACTACCTTCTCTTCCTGTTACCCATTTTTTTCGCTCTCTCGACTGATATATATTTTCAACCCCGTATTGACAACTGCTAAAGTAGTCGACTATTATCATAATTGCCCTCCGCTAAGTGACGGTGACGTGCAGTCTGCACCATCGATTGACAGGTGAAAATTGGCAATGCGTGTGTGAGTGCTGCGAGCGCTTGGCAACTGGCACTGTCGTTCAAACAGTGGAAAAAAGAGAGACACAGAGCAACCAAAACAACCACTAATGCAAAGTCAATAGTAACCGAAAGTGAATGGGAGCAGGAATATATATCAAAAAGAAAAGTGCCTGGGCGGACTGATCAAAACAGGAAGATCAATTCTAAATGTGCTGGTGCTAAAAACAGAGAGTAGCTCTAAAAATATCTAAAGATATCTTTCGCGTGCATCGGTCAGTGACCGTGGTCTAAGTGAATACTACGGTGACAAAAGTAGCATTAGCATATAAAATTATTATTATGAGCTTAAGAGTTTTGCAATATTACCTTTTCGTCATGAAATACCATCAAAACAGATCGATGAAAAGAGCACAAAACACTTCAAAGTTAAAAGCGTCATAAAAGCCGAAACAAAAACGAAAACATGGCAATTTATTTAGAAAAATACAAAAACACTCAAACAGGAAATGAAAATTGCTCTTAAGAGTGCAAAAATCAATATTCTCAAACATTAACATAGAAAAACACTTGAAAACACACGCAAACGTTCAGGCTGAACAGATTGAGCTGGCACTGCTCATTAGGCGTTTGCTGCTGCATAACCCTGATGGTGATGCTGCCATCGTCCACATTACCGGACAGAGAAATAGAAAAAGAAAGAGCATCATTAGCAGCCATTAGCTAAGCTGCCATCGTCCGGCATCTCAATGACATCTCATTGACGCCAACTGTGTCGTTTTGCAGACAGTTTTGCAGCGGAGGTTATCGGTGCACTTGCAGCAAGCAGGATGATGGCAAGCTGGTTACCTAAACTGGCCGGACACCTAATTGGCCATTATCTGGAGATGATCGAGACCAACAACAACGTGACACTGAAAGTGAAAGTGCTCACCAAGGTCTGTCTGTCCGTTCAACAACTGACTGACTGCAGAGAGAGGGTCACGTCCGAGAGGTCGAGTACCGAACAGTGGCTGAGCCCTGCAAATCGGCAATGAGTGAGTGTGCCTCCTCGTTCAGCAAATGCGGGTAATGGACAGTAGTCAGTGGATGGCTTACACAGACAGAAAGACACAGCTAATCGGAGGGTAAATTGTTTCAGATTAGACAACAGACACTTTTACACTGGAGGTGGCAATTCGCTAATAATGGATGCCAATTTGTGTAAAGAGCATAGAGAGATGTATTATATCCATATCAATTTGGTGCTAAGACTTTATGAAGAAAATGCAATATTAAGCAGTATAATGCTTCAATATTACAAAAAACCTAGAATTGAGAATGGCAAGAAAAAGTACTACAACGTGACAAATAGCATGTAAAGTAGGGCAAAAGCAGAAAAAGAAATGAAAGAAATGAAAGAAAAGAGGAGAGGACAATATCATTGGGGGTAAGACTGGACGACAGAAAAAACATGTCAAGTAGTAATTAGTGCTGGCACACGTTCTCTCTGGTGGTGGTGGTGACACATGGCGTGAGTTGCACACAGTTGACGGGAGGGAGAGAAAACAGCAAACGGAATCGACAGTCGAGAGGATTACGACGACAAGGATACAACTAAAAGTGACCAGTGGACAGTGTCCACCTACGCACACTGGCCCTCTCAAGTGTGTGTCAGCGGAGTCGCCGAACTCGGTAGATTGTGTGTTCGCGGCATCAGAAAGAAAGACTGATAGTGATGGTGACGGTGACTCTGCAACAGAAACAGCAAAAGCATAACCACTTGCACTACCAAAGACTGGCAACTGGCAATTTGGCCCTGATGCCAGGGACAGTCACGGCCCCGACACGATTGACACCGATAAAAAGAAAGAAAGAAAGAAAAACAGGCAGTGCACAAAAAAGCAGTGAAGAGTGGGAGCACAAAAGTAGTGATACCAGTGGAATATGTTTCACTGTAGTTGGAGGCACCCGCACACACTGGGAGAACTCATTTGGCATTTTACGGCACTGGACGGAAATCTGACCATTTGCCTGACCACTCTCTGATGGAGGCAATAACAACAACATGGCAGACAACAGACAGGACCGCTGGAGTAACCGCTGGCCAGGCGCCACTGACCACATCAGAGACCCTATCAAAACTGACCGATCAGCAACAGAATCCATTTCCTTGCGATTCATGTGATAATTTGGCGGTTTAACAGCGACAACATCAGTAGCAGAGGAGAAAGCAACCATTTGCTAGAAGGCAATTACCAAAACAGCAGGAAAAAATGACCAACACTAATGTCCAACATTGAAAAAATAAATAAGTTGGTAGTAAACTAATACGCAGATAACAGACAAACAAACAGTTATTTATCTACTACTAATGCAGGCAAATAACTTGCAATTAAAAAAGAAAATGGAAAATAGAAAAACATCAGCAGCTACAATCATAACAAAAAGCTCCTAGCCACAAACACACACAAATGCATCATAAATCATAAGGCAGGCACGGCGGCAATTAGCATCAGGCCCATTTATCTGCCCGGCTAGGATTTGTTGCTGCATGCACAGGTGAGAGCAGACACGACACAAGACAAAGCAAGACAAGTGCAGCAGCCCTGAACGCCACCCAACCGCCGCCGCCGCCGAGTGAAATGAAACTGCGACCTGCTGAGCAGTCTTGGGTCCGCCACGATGACGACGACGACGAGAAGACGGCAAGAAACAACTTTCTACAACGGCTGCGACAAAACGGCAGTAAATCATTAGCAGATGATGATCATCATTTGCGTGCGACTGCAAGAACGAGAGTTTAGCTGTGATAAATGTGCTTATGGCTAAGGAGAGTAGGGAGAGCGATATGAAAGAAAGGGGAGGAGCAGAAGCAGGACTACTAAAGACAGGGCAAAATATGTGTGGTTCTCTATTTTTAAAAATGTTTAAAAGCAATAATTAATATCGATCGACTAAGGAAAAACTAATGGAAATAATGAAACAAACATAAGTTTCTCTTTGGTTAAAAAAACACAAAACACCAGTTTAGTCGTGCAAAATATGAAATTGTATTTGACTGAGTGTGTGTGTTTGTGCAAAAAGTGCAGGTCATAAATCAAGGAATTTGATTTGAAGGAAAAAGTATTGCGGTTAGTCTGTGCGTCCTTCGCATTACTGAACTGACTGTGCAAACGAAACGAAACGAATCAGAAAGTGGAATGAAGGTAAATGCTGCTGTAGTTGCTCCACCGGTACTAACACACCACCACCAGCAGCAGCCCAGCTTATCATTGACAAACATGGTTGCCACACATTTGCCGCAAACACTGCTGCTGCTGCTGACGAATCGTGTATTTGCACACACTTTTTAGTAACTTGTGATGGTTGCTGCTGAAGAGAAAGACACACACAAATGTATATAAATTATGATAAATGGTGACACATAAATCATACACAAAAAGTGCGCCAAAGCCAACTAAGATGGTGGCTGCTGTATCTGCGGTGGTAGTGCCAAATCAGTCTTTCTGCTTGACAGAAAATTATGAAATTAACAAACATAAAAAATGCTAATCAAATGCACATAAAAACCATAGAGAGTTCAAAAACCATTGTGCAAAACTATTCCATTTCAGCGAAAAAAATGCAAATGATGAAGTTTTAGCGAGAACTCGCGAATGCACTTTCATCACCACTGAGCGGGAAAAATGAAGTGTTTGAAAAATCATTTCACTATTTTTGCAAACCTTAGATAAACACAAACCGTCCGGGGATAAAGAGATAGAGAGAAGTGCTCAATTCAGTGGTTAGCCAACATTTTTGAAGCCCTTGTGAAATTCAGAGAGTTGTTCTCCTTCAGAACGAGTCATAAATGCCGAGATGGCTGCTGCCTCACTGTTTTTTGTTATGATTTATGGCACTAGTTTGTGTGGCCTGCAGCAGCAGCAGCCTAGTGCAACTAAAAACCACAAACAAAGTTGGACATAAAGTTGACAGAAGCGAGAGTAAGAGAGTAAGAGAGACGTACAGTCCAATTGAACACTTGAAATATTGCCAATAACTGCAAGACGCCGTGACGCGCGCTGTGCAAACACACACACACACACACACTAGCACATAGTCCCAATGGAAGTGGACATGAACATTTATTTCCGCAATGAAAGAAAGAGAAATATAATAAAGCTGTTAAAATATGACTGCCAAAAATATGAAAAATGTAAGAACGAGACAGCCAAAACGAAATGCATTCCACGGGTGAGGTGGACCTGACTTGGTCAACGAGAAACATTCTTGATTTTTTCTTCTTTTCCTTCATTCTGACTGATGATCATTCCTGCTGACCAACTCACAAAAAAAGGCTTTCAGCTTTGCTGATTCTCTCTCTTCTTCTCTGCCAGACCTAAAGTGCGCCACCAAACTCATTTAAAATTTAAAACATTTTAAACTTAAAAAATGTTTCAAAAGGAGACGAGATCAGGAAAAGTAGTCAATGAAAACAGCAAAAAGACAAATCGAAAATGAATCGATGAAACCGAAATCGATAATTTTGATTAATAATCGAGAACAAGAGAAGACTACAGCAGACTGCCTTACACAGACACACAGTCGAGTGGGTCACACAAACAAATTGGTGAATGGAGTACTGCTGCTGCACACTATCTCCCGCAAATGGTTCTCTCTTTCCTCTTCTTCCATAGATCTTCAGCGAAACGAATCGATGAAGCTGCCCAAGCGGTCAGAGGAATGTCCGCAAGCGGGGAGAATTTTAAAATTTTAAAGCGCGCCATTTTAAAATTATGGTTTAAAATGAGAAGGAAGGGACGAGAACGGGCATTTTATTCATTCATTCATCGATCATTCAGGCAGCTCAGCAGCTCGTAGGGGTTGGATTGGACTGAAAAAACATCAACAGCAGCAGCCTGATAAAAAGACTCACGAGGGACCTCTTTTTTCTTCCTTTTTCTCTCTACTTTAGTGTTTGAAATAATTTTAAATTCTTTATGTTTTCAGCAACAAAAAAGTAGTAAAATAGACGAGGAGGTGCAGCAGCACTGGCTTGCAGCAAATGACGATGATGCGATGTGCATAATCGAATTAGTGGTCGGCAATTGGGACGGACACAGCTTGTTTTGGTCTTTTTCTGTGTGTGTGTTCATGAGCTTCACTCGACCACACTCTCCTTCCCTACACAACATTGCAGGATATTAAAATGCAAACTTTAAATCTGTTTCCCCATCACCACCAACTTTGGGGCTCCCTTTCGCCTCAAATCTCCACAACAAACAACAGCAACAGCAGCAGCAGCATTAGATCTTCAAACACTACCACCACTTTAACTATTTATTTTTTTCTAGTGAATATTTGCTCTGCAGTTTTAAAAAGTTTAAAATGCAGCTTTTAAAACTGGCAAAAACTACAAACTGTGTTCTGCAAATGGGTGATCATTAAAAATTTATAATTTTAAAATGCCATAATGGTTTGAGGCACTGCTGCCTGCTGCTGTTGTTTAGAGTTGCCGAGTTACAATAAAAAATGCCATTTTTGCCTAATCATCGTGCAAGCTGGCTCACGGCAAACAAAAAGTATTATTGTTGTACCCTGATAATTCTAATAAAAATTTAAAACTCGAACAAGCACTGAAAACTTTTTTAAAACGATGACGACGACGTGAAAAAGGGATTTATAAGAGACAGCCGTTTTTTCCAGCCATTTCACTACTTACTCAGTCTTTACTACTCTGCTTACGTGTGTTTACTAAAGTGCTTGAACGACAATCGCAACCAGAGCTAGCAAAGCTATCAGCAGAGACAATGCCAGACAAGGACAAGAAGAACAAGGACTCTGATGCTGGGTCCAGCAGCTCTAGCTCCTCGGCCGGCCCTGACTCTTCCGCTGACAGTGGCCACGGTGAACAGGCAAAGGCCGTCGATGGAAAGACAATCAACACAAAGGTGATGGAAGGAGCCAGTGGCAACAACGGCGGCAGCAACCACCACAATCCTTTCAACAGCCACAGCATGGCCTCAAAGGACTCAAGTGCTGCTGCTGACTCGTCGTCGTCATCCTCTTCTTCCTCTTCTGCAGCTCCTTCCGGTCATGGAGGCAAGAACTTCAGCGGCAGCAAAGCGACCTCCATCTTCGATGAGAAGGCCAACTTGGGAAAGCGCTTCCACCACCGGAAAGAGGAGACGGCCCCGCTGAAAACGGCCACCTTTGACGCGGGCGCCCTCAGCAACGCCAAGTCCTTCACCACGCAGACGGCGACGCATGATCTGAGCAAGCTGGACGCCAATCGCAGCAAGCAGGCCAGCAAGCAGTACTCCAGCTTTGCCAGCTCGGCCAGCTCATTCGCCGGTGGCCCCAACTGCAAGCAGTGCTCCAGCACTGGTGGGGGCGGAGGGGGCACCAACAAAGTCAGCTCCAGCGTCATCGGCAAGTCGCGCAAGTCGGCGGAGTACAAGTCACAAAACTGCCCGCACAACTCTATGGTCAGCAGCACCAACTCCTCCTCTTCCTCATCATCCTCCTCCAGCCCGGGCAGTCGCCAGCCGCCGGGAAAGTCAAAGTCCACCAAGAAGTCAAAAAAGTCAAAGAGTGGTGGAAAGAATGGCAGCAAGACATCGCAGACTAGCGACTTCGCCTCTTCTGCCAGCAGCATGGTTTCCTCGCAGCAGCAACAGAAGCACGGCAACAACTCCTCCTCAGCTTCTAATGTAGCTCTGCCGCCGGCCTTCTCCGTCAAGTCCTCTTCGGTCGACTCGAAGCCCTCTGCCAGCAAGAGCTCAAAGAAGAAGAAGAAGAAGACACCTGATCCCTTCTCGGGCTCCTCGTCTTCTTCATCTTCCTCTTCCTCGTCGTCCTCTCCTGCACTCGTTTCCGCCAGTCCCGGGCGCAAAGCTGGAGCCGCTTCTTCCTCTACTGCGGACAACAACCCGTCTTCAAGCAGCAACCTCGTGGGCAACATCGCCGCCTCGGCGACCAAGTCGAGCAAGGCTTCAGCCAGCTCTGCCGCCAAAAGCAACTCTGCAAAGCCAAAGAAGAAGAAGTCCGCCGGCGACAACTCTAGCTCCAAGGCAAAGAAGTGAGGTGAGCAGCTCTGAGCGCACTTCTCAAGTGCATCTTCACCAATCTATCCGCTGTGCACTTTGTGCAACTTTACACCGCTGCTCATTTACACTGGCACCGTCGCTGACGCATGCTGCATTACAGATTTGACTTTTTATTTTTTCTACTATTAAAATGTTACCCAAAAAAGTACACGTTGCACTGTGATGCACGTATGCAAAGTCGCAAAGTTTGACCTGTCAATTGCCGTCGCCGGTCTGTGACAATGATCGTCGCGCGAGGGCACGTCGTCAAGGCCGCACAACCCCTGCTACCAACTGATGACTGGCTTGTAGTACTTTTGCTGAATGACTGACTGGAGTGAGCAGTGCTAATGAATATTTGAACCCATATTCAATGGCAATGTCATCATCATGGCTTTCGTCCAATTAAGAGGAACGCGTACACGAGTGAGTGTGTGCATGCAAAGTAGAGCACCACCACCACTGTGCAAGGGCAAAGGGCACGGCAGGCGGACATAATACATCGAGACACACAAAAAACATAGCCCAGAACCCGTGCAAAAAACCGAGTGCAAATGCTGGTACTGCTGCTGCCCGAACAAAAGGGGGTCGTCGACGATTATGCAGACGAGTGCACAAGGTTGTGTAATGAGAGAGTAAACGAGAAAGAGAAAGAGAGAACTGCTGAGATCAACGACACACAAAGTGTGTAGCTAAATGGCCAACGCCGGTAGAAAAGGAAAGAGAGGATGCCGAGGACTCCCTTCTTTCTCATTAAGGCAGCAACTGGACCGCACTGGGGACTGTCAACTGCCGCTGCTGCTGCTGATGCAAGACGGCAATGAGTAAAGTAGCACAGCAGCTCGACGTGAAAGGTCTCCACATCCTTTTTACTCTTGACACACACAGACACACACTCGACAGACTGGATGACCGAGAGACAAACACAGTATCGTTACAGAGCTGCTCAGAGCTCAGAGCCTGTCAGAGCATAACCGAGCGGAGAAAAGAAGAAAGAGAGAGAGAGCCAGAGCAGAAAGTGTGCAAACAAAGGGCCAGCTAATGTAAATTATGAATGAGATGTCGAACTCAGGGAGTGTCAAGGGAGAGAATGGCAAACGGTGATGAATGGAACGTCAGGAGATGTGCGAGAGAGAGAGAGAGACATCGCATACACGAGATGCTGGAGACGATGCTCTGAAGACGAGAGTGTGTGTGATCTGCTTGATGAAGATCGGTGGTGGTGTTAGTGCAATCACACAATTTGAATGTCAAAGAACAGTGCAAGGTACACGGGAAAAAGTAGAGAGAAGGAGAAAGGGAGAGAAGGGAACAGCCGTCAACGTTCACAGCCAAGTGAAAGGCACCACAACGAAGCCGCAGTGCAGTTTGGTGAATAAAAATTGGAGAACATAACGTCCGCATTGTGATAGAGACAAAAGTCGCTTGCACTTCGGGTCGGTCTTTCTCGTTTTCGGACTTCATGACAATTGCAATTAGATTGGTGCCACCAAAAATCTCCACCACTAATGCCACCAATGCTAAATTGGTTTCTTGGCAAGACAAATTGCAACTGACTGATACTGATTGCCTGAAATGAGTTAAACGATTTATTGCCTTCTACCTTGGCACCTTGGCACCATTTTTTTAATGACGTAAAACGAAGTCCCAACTTTCACAACAGACACTGCAAGATTTTTATGTTAATTGCGCCGGTAATGAGCAGCAGCAGCAGCAGTAGTTGAAAAGTGCTGAGTTTGGCAAAAGTGAAAAAAGAAAGAAAGGACTGCAATGTGTGTGTGAGTGCGTTTGTCAAAAAAGGAATTGGTGCTCACGACTGTGCACAGATGGGCATCCCAATCCCTACACTCGAGCACCACCGAGCATCGAGAAAGAGCTGCTGGTTTCGATTGATCGAATCGCCTGCAATCAGCATCTGCATGCATAATTCGGGGCGCATTTGAGCATCGGATCCAAGAGCGAGCGGGTGAGTGAGTGAGTGATGGATGGAGAGCAGAGCAGAGTAACAGCAGTGGCAATGAGAGCAAACGAAACGGATGGAGGGAGCAGTTTAAATTTTTAAATAAAAAACGCAGTTCAATTGATGGACGGCACAATGGGCAGTGATGCAGACGAAGCCATCGGGAAAGGGAGAGAAATAGATGGAGAGAGGAAGCGAAATCGGTTGCTGGCTGAATTATGCAAATGACAATGCCTGATGGAAAATGGATACCAAGAGAGAGACAAAACTGAAGGGAAAAGAGGCCCTAGCAAAAAGGGGAAAGAAACGGGTGGTGCAGTACGGATGCGGCCGCACCGAGGGGACAAGCGCGGGACAGTGTCTGCCTGTGAGCACTGTGCAGTGCGGCAAAAAAGAGTGGCCAACTAACTAACTGTGTGCTTACACTGTCTGAAAGGGGACCGTATGTGCAGTATGCTGTCGATGCTAACAAACAAATGGCAAACATCACACAAAGGGGACAGACAGCGACAGGCAGAGAAGGGAAAGGGAAGGGGACTGCGAATGGAGTGAGCTAGAACAAGAACGGCACAGAAATGGGCAAAGGGATCAAACAGTGAAAACAACACTGATGGCAGTATTGCTAACCGGCAAGTTGCTAGATTGCACACACTCTCTGGATCGGTCCATTTGGGAGCAAAAGGGAGGAGGTCAATTGGGTAGTTGCAGTTTAGCAGTTGGCAACCGAAACTAACAGTTCAGCTGCAAGAGCTGAAATGGCAAAAATGCGCGGGTGCATGCAAGCCTGACCGTGCAATTAAGTACGTCCAATAATTAAAAGGGTAATTGCAAGTAGAAAAAGAGAGAGAAAGAGAGAATATACCAGGGAATTAATTAGCGATAGAACTGGAATAGCTGGATCGTAAAGGAGAAAGATAATGAGCAGAGCACACACATCTGCAGCAGCAGCCACTGTAAATGCCATAAATTCCAGACACGCAGTCGGTGCGAGAAGGAGGAGGAGGCGTAAATTAACATAAATATCGATTATGAGTAAGAAGTGCACCGAAAAAAAGTGGAATGAGCGGGGGTAAAACGGAGTGAAATTGTGAAAAAGGAAAAAAGATGGAGAATTATTAGCACACAATCGATAGGAGGGTTATTAATGATGGAGGAAAAGGGAGAGATGAAATGAAAATAAATGGAAAAAGCGAGTGAACCCAAAAGAGAGAGAGAACCAGACAACACTGCTTTGCTCGACTACTTTAGCAGCCTTCGCCGACACACAGAGCAGCAGCCAGCATTAAATTCACATTAACTTGAGCTGCGCAGTTTAAAATTGTAAAATTTAAACTTAAAATTTGATCAAATCGAGTGAGTGTTTGTGTGTGTGTGTGTTTACGATAAGAGTGCACACCATTGCTGTGCTGCTGGTGGCTCACTGGTGATAAGGGTAAAGGGAAAGAGACAGTAAGCAGCAGGAGAGGACATAACGGCAGAAAGGCACACACAAGGGCACACACGTGTGGCTGCCAACAGCAACGACAACTGAAAAAACTGGTAAAGGGGACAGAGAGAAAAGGGCCACGCGACAATGCGACAAAATTGAATTTTTCAGCCATCTCAGGCACTGGTGAATAAATAAATAAATCAGAGATGAAGTATAATAATGAAAAGCTAAAAAGGAAAAGTGCGCACTGTCATCAGCGACTACTGCAGCAGGGTGATCAGTGAGTGCGCTGAAAAGAGCCTGATTTAGCCTTTCGATAGGACTGAACAACAAAATTCTCAATAACACTTGCCAATCGATTGGCAGATAGTGTCGAAAAGTGGCATTCGCTAGGTGGTGGTGCCATAAAAGTGCCCAGCTTTTGGGTGATCTTTTCCTCCGGTTGCTCGATTCACTCCTGTGCTAATGAGCGTCAAAACCACAAGCGACAAATTAAATGACCTGTCACTGATTTATGGCACTTTAGAGCTGCACAGTTGTTGCTGTTGTTGCCTGACTTGCACTTTTAAATTGCTGGCAATGTCAAGGTCATCAAAAAAAGTCAATGGATGAGAGGGAGAAAAGTGACCACTGGCGCTGTCTGGACCTAGTGACCTAGTGGCCAGATGGAGAGAGGAAGAGAGAAGTGGAAGAAAGAGGCCACCAACCCTTGCTGGCTATCATTAGGACGACCTTGTCAGCTTCCTTTCCCTAGCGCTCGACCTAGCCAGTGTGTGTGCAGTTTTGTGATTTATGGCCCCTGCCACCTTGCAGTTGGGTGGTGTCGCAATGTGGACGGCCGAGGCAGCCAGTCAAAGCAGCAGCAGCAGCTACCATTCATCATCGCCGACTTTTCACCATCCAACTGGCAAGCGGTTTTGTGGCTGCCAACAACAGCACACACACACACCGACACTAGTATCACTCCCATGAATTTGCATATAAATTGTGTGTTTCCCTTTCAGTGGCGGCGGCGGACACACAAGCGAACTGGTGGAGTAGTGTCTTTCGGTGTGTTGGTGGTTGGCTGTGTCAAGCTTCCAACACACTCAAACATTAGCAGTGGCATTGTAAGGCAGTATTCGTGAGAAAGCGAAAGTGTCACTTCTTTGTGAGGGTACTTCTTTGCCACTTTTTCTTCTTCGTTTCGGTTACGGCACATAAAGCGACCGCAAAAACATGTCGCGTAACAGAAATTCAATATCATTATGAGACGTTGCAGAGTTAAAAGAGTGACAGAGGCATACAGCAGAACAGGGAAAGTATTAGTGCTACCTCATTAGGCTCACTCTTCTTTTCGCTGGTCAGTGACCAGTGTGTAAAAAAGTCGGCAGACTTGAACAAATGGAGTGCATTACCATTAGAAACAATACTTCTCTTATCAGAAGTAGGTACATCTATTTCACTGCTACAAAAAGCAGTGTGCCTCAAATATTGATAAACTACATTGATTATCTCTGATCAGCAGTCATGTTGGGGGAGTTGACTGACGTTGCAAAAAAGAGCAAAAGTACTGTAAAATTTTAAATCAAAGCTAACATGTGTTGCAATGAGCAATTTTATACTTGTTTATCTAGTTTTGCCGGTCAATTAATTGGCGTTGCTGGCCACACTTGCAACACACACAAGTGCCATTTTAATCCTGTAATCCAAAGTGTTTGACTTGTGAAGTGTGTTGTAGTGACCATCTTGTCAATTATCTCAACTTCATTGAAAATTATGCAACAAACTTGCCATTTAGAGCAATTATAAAAAAGATTTAAAAAAATCGACTACTTGTTTTTACGCGAATGATTGTGATATTTTCAAGAAGATATGTTTAAAAGGTTTAAAAATGGCAAAAACAAAAACGATACTAATGAGTCAACTGATGCAAAGGTAAGTAGTCGGTGAGTGAGTGAAAACAAAAATAAATGTTTATCTTTTCAAAACAAAAGAAAGCATCAAGTAAAGAGGTGCACATTGTGGAGCACCAGATGACCATCGGTCAGGTGTGTGCCAAATACGGCACTCATATGAAGCAAGGCCTCAGTGAGGCAGCAGCTGAAGGGCGTCTAAGGCGTGATGGGCCAAACACCTTCACCCCACCTAAAAATAAGCCATGGTACATACTATTTCTGAAAGAAATTTCAGGAGGATTCGCACTGTTGCTGTGGCTGGCTGCCATTGGCAGCTTTGTCTCCTTCTGCATTGAACACAAACGCCAAGATGTAAGCAGATTTGAGTGAAGTTTAAAACAGTTTCTGATTTTCATTTCCTTAAGATAGGCCTACCTCAGCGGTATTCTCGTCTTTACCGTCCTCTTAACGGGAGCCTTTTCCTACTACCAGCAAATGAGCAGTTCAAAAGTTTTCAAATCATTTAAAAATTTGACGCCACAGGTAAGTTAAAAGTGAAAAAAAATTGCAAAATTTCAACTTACCAAAACATTTGTAGAGTGCCCTCGTCCTTCGAAGTGGCAAGAAGCAGTCAATAGCCGCTGAGCAGCTGGTTGTCGGCGACATTGTCTTCTGTCAGGCTGGAGATCGCATTCCCGCCGACGTTCGCGTCATTCAGTCAAACTGCTTCAAGGTGGACAACTCCTCCATTACAGGTGAGTCAGAGCCGATTCTGAGGACGGTTGAGCAGGCGAAAGCAGGCGTCAACGCCCTGGAGGCGACCAATTTGGCCTTCTTCAGCACCAACGTCACCGACGGCACGGGAATCGGCCTCGTGGTGGCCACTGGTGATCGGACTGTCATGGGCGACATTGCCGCCATCGTCTCGACGATTGAACACGGCCAGACGCCGATAGCCCGAGAGATCAGCCACTTCGTGAAGATCATCAGCGTGCTTTCGGTGCTGAGCGGCGCCACCTTCGGCGCCGTCTACTACGGTCTGGGGACGTCCTTCTTCAAGTCCTTCCTCTTCATGATCGGCATCACCGTGGGCAACGTTCCCGAGGGCCTGCTGCCGGCGCTCACCGTCGCACTGACGCTGACCGCAAAACGGATGGCCTCCAGGCAGTGTCTGGTGAAGCACTTGGAGGCGGTGGAGACGCTCGGCTCCACTTCGACCATCTGCACCGACAAGACGGGAACGCTGACGCAGAATCGCATGACCGTCGAGCACCTGTGGTTTGGAGAAGAGACGTACCTTTTTCGCAATGGAGCAATTGTTCATGATCTTCTAGAACAAGAAGAGATTCAGCTGCGTCTGGACTGGCTGTCGCTGAAGCGCTGTGCAATGCTCTGCTCTAGAGCGGAGTTTCTAGACGATGGACCGGTGGTGGAGGAGCGACTTTGTGCTGGTGACGCCTCGGAGACGGCCATTCTCAAGTTTCTTGAGCAGGCGAGCAGCTCGGTGGACGAGTATCGGAGTCTGTATCCAAAGGTAAAGTTTGAGTCAGATTTGATAACTTATCAGCTGAGTGTTGTTATTGTTGTTGTCCTTTTTGCAGGTGGCCGAAAAACCGTTCAACTCTACAAACAAGTACCAGTACTCGATTCACAAGTGTCACAATGCCATCACCGGCTCATTTGGCAGCTTCTTTCTAGGTACTTGCTGGGCGATAATTTTGAAAACACAAGTTTACAAGTTTTTTTCCTGCAGTAATCAAAGGCGCTCCTGAACGCCTGATCAGCCTCTGCAGACGACGGGTAAACAGACGAGGCAACACCGTTCAGCTGGACGAAGACTTTATCGGCCGCTTTGAGGATGCCTACCGCCAGTTTGGCTCACAGGGGGAGCGGGTGCTGGCCTTTGCCGATCTGGAGCTGCCACTGGACGAGTTTGGCCATGACTACCGCTTTGACGCGAGCCTTCTCGATGAGACCATCCGCCTGGAGAATCTGCGCTTCCTCGGACTGATCTCCATGATGGACCCGCCGCGACCGGGCGTCGCTGAGGCGGTCAGGCTCTGTCGAAATGCCGGCATTCGCGTGGTGATGGTCACCGGTGACCACCCGCTGACGGCGCAGGCCATCGCCAGGACGGTCAACATCATTTCCTCGTCTCACAGCAGACAGACTTCAATTAGCGGCTCGCTGGTGAGTACAGTGAGCGAGTGTGAGCTCTCTCGAACCAGGTCGATCGTAGTTCCTGGAGATGAGCTGGCGAAGATGAGCGAAGAACAGCTCCAGGAAACGCTTCTACTCTACGGGGAGATCGTCTTTGCTCGAAGCAGTCCCAAGCAGAAGCTGCGCATTGTGGAGGCCTTTCAGCGACTGGGGGAGATTGTCGCCGTCACCGGAGACGGCGTTAACGACTCGCCCGCCCTGAAGAAGGCCGACATTGGCATCGCCATGGGCATCGCCGGCTCGGAGGTGTCCAAACAGGCCGCCGACATGATCCTCCTCGATGACAACTTCTCGACGATTGTGGTCGGCGTGAAGGAGGGCCGGCGCATCTTCGACAACATGAAGAAAACGGTCGGCTACATTCTCTCCGGTAACGTGACCACCATCTACCCGTTCATCGCCTACGCCACCGCCGGTCTGCCCATCGCCATCACCACCATCACGGCGCTGCTGATCGCCCTCGGAACGGACATTGTGCCGGCCATTTCGCTGGCGTACGAGAAGGCCGAGGCGGACATCATGAGCGTTTGGCCGCGAAATGCCAAAAGGGATCGACTGGTCAACGTGAGGCTGCTGCTGCGCGCCTACGCCTACATTGGCGTGCTGGCCGGCTGCTGCGCATATGTGGGCTACTTTGTCACCATGAACCGAAATGGCTACACGCCGGCCATGCTCTGGCAGTCGAGGAGGCAGTGGGAGGGCAATGGCACATTTCCCCATTGGGTCTACAATGACACCACAGGACAGTACGGGCTGGTCGATACGGTAGAGGAACTACTTTACTAATTTTTGTTAAATGATGACCTTTTCTTTTTTATTGCTAGACCACTGAAGAGCGAGAGCACTTTCTCGTGGAGGCCCAGAGTGCCTACTTTTGCGGCATCATCGTCGCCCAGTGGATTGACGTTATCGTCTGCAAGACCAGACGGGTGTCCATCTTTAGGCACGGAATGAGGTAGGTGACATGGGGGATGAAAGGAAAAAGAAGAAGCTGCACTAGAATAAAGAGTTCGAAAAGCGGAAACCCTTTTTGCCGACTCTTTTATTTTCGGTGAAATTTGAAACCGCCACAGTCTAAAGTGCACAGTCCACCGCAGCGCGACAGACACTACAAAAGTAAATTAAGTCTGGTTCTGCTTAATTAGCCAGACGCATACAGCTCTCTCTTTTCTCCTTTGAATGGCACACGGATGTGGCAGTTATTGGCCACGGCCAATTACGATTATGCACTTAGCAGTGGTGACAACACCGAGACTCTGGCACTCTGGCAATGCACTCTATGCGTTCTCATGGGAACTGATTGTGACTTGAATGGAGAGAGAAACGGAGAGGAAGCAGCTTGGAAGGCAAGTGTTGCAATGGCACTGCCGACCACCAGCGAGCATACGGAGGAGATGTGTGCGGCAACGGCGGATACATAACGCACAATTAGAGCAAAGGAGTTCAAGTCGTTGTGTTGTGGCCGTTGCCAGTAATTGCCTGCCAGTTTTCCACTCACAGAATTTTGTTGTGTCTGCCTAATTCTTTCTGTAAACATCCTCTTTTTCCCCTTTTCCCTCTACCTCACAGCAACAACTTGGTGCTGATCGTTGCTCAGCTCTTCGAGTTGTCTCTCGCGGCAACCATCATCTACCTTCCGGTGATGAACCACCTTCTGTCGACCAGTCCGGTCGATTGGCACAGCTGGCTGTGGACACTGCCCACCATTGTCGTCATTCTGGTGCTCGAGGAGACGCGAAAGTTGATCATTCGCTGGGCGCCAAGGTCGCTGCTTGGACGGGCACTTCATGCCTAGAAGACAGGGCAAAACACATACACACTACTGAAAAAGAACTACTGCTGCTGTCTGCTGCTTCACTGCTCCTGCTTGATTTTACTACAACTTTTTGCCTGTCTCATTTGCCTGTCCTGCCTGTCTGTCCGCTTCTGTTGGTGCTGGTGCACTTCCCAGCAACAATCAAGTAATCCACTTATAAATATTTAATCACACAACGCGCACCAAAGAGCTCAAATAATCCCAAATTAGGATGTAACTAAAAGCTAACTAGAGCGGAGGAGGAGGAGGAGGAGGAGGAAGTGGAAGAGGACGATGGGCTCTACGGTGGTGGCTGCCACATGGACGCGAGTAGCTGTCGATTCTAATTTGTGCTCAGGCAAATGCTGTTGCTGCTGTTTCTGCTGAATCCCCAGAAAAGACACAACAAAGAGTGAATATAAAGGGCAATGCCAGCAGACGGTTTACTGGGCGTACTAAGGCAAACGAAGAGGCAATGAGCCAGCGAGCATAACGAGATAAGACTGCAATGTTGATGCTCATACTAGCAGACAGAAGGGAAAGAAAGAGATCGAAATCACCGAGCAATGGCCATAAAATGGCCAGTAAATAGGTTCAGTCGGAGAGAGAATCGCTGCACTGCTCTCTTTTTCTGACCAGTAGAGCAGCATCGATTGAGCACATCGAAATCGAGTTAGTGACACTGGACGACTCTTTGGACATTGCTGGAAGCAGCAAATGGAATGGATCGCTTTTGGCTAATCGAATTAGTGCCAGCAGAATGTGTGTGTGTGTGCACCACAGAAGGCCTGACTGGCTGACTGAGCTGAGTGATGTGATGGCACGCCAGCAGGACATCGACTCAGACGCAGACTGCAATAAACTTTTATTATGTCGAACGGATTGTCAATGCTGTGTGGATGCACAAGCAGCAGCAGCAACAGTAGAAGCACTCTTAATGCATTCAAGTCTGCATGCAGTGTCTGTGTGGCCACCAAAGAGGCCATTTGGCAGCCGTTCTCTCTGTGCTCTCTCTCTCTTTCCTTCTGCAAAAGGCAATTCCGCACATAATTGAATCAGAAGACGGGAAAGGAAAAAGAGGTAAAAGAGTTAAACTTTTAATTGAAAGAGAGACGCCAACATGGAGGGAAAGTACTTGCTGTCACAGCTACACAACAAGAACCAGACCGGAATAGATTGGACAGCAGGGGCACAACACAGGGTAAGAGAGGAAATGAAATTAACTACTACCACCACCACCAACAACAGCAACTCTAAGCGTAAGGCTAAAGTTTATCGCAAAGTTCAGCTAAACCTTTACTCTTGCTGGCGATTTGAGAGAGTAGCTGGTAAGAAAGTGCAAAAAAGTGCCAATGTTTTGACCAAGCACTGGCGAATGAAAATAAATGAATCACCAGAAGATCGGACAGCTCTACTACTACCTCAACTGAAAGTGACTGCTGCTGCTGCTGGTCAATATGAGAAACCAGAGAGCCTGAGCAAATAAACAACACCGACAGAGTTTTTGCAAATAATTTTGATTAATGACAGAGCAAGAGTGATCGAAAGAAGTAGAGAGCGAGAATTCTGTCAGTGTGCTGCCTGGTTTCTCAACCAACACTGAGCACAAGTGGCTGCTGCTGCAGTTCGGGCCCACTGGCTGCTTGTTGTTGGATCAATTATTCAGTGCACTACCAGTGACTCTCCTTTTCATTGTGTGAGATGCAGCCAGAGGGGCACTACGGGCAGTAGCAGTGATCCAGTACTACTACTACTACCCTTCGATAGCAATCAACTTGTCCACTTGCGCGTACACATTTGCCTCACTGCTGTGTGTGCACTGGGCAGATAATTGGACACCACTGTCCGTTGTTGCTGCTGTCGCACTTGCATAATCGATCCACTGACAAAGTCGAGCGAAAAAGGGAGAGAAAGAGATCTCAAAGTGGCCAGGCGCATATTGACCGGCGGTGGAATGATCAATAAAATGGCAGTGCGGAACGCACTTTAGAAGGCAAATAGTAGTACCATTCTCTCTAGTATGCATAATGAAATAGAAAATATTTGGGTCGTAAATTGAATTCATGAACAAACTTTGCTTAAAATTTTGTAAAATATTCAAAATTAACATTTTTTCCAAAATAAAAATATGTTTGGCAAAAAATCTATCAAGTTGAATCAAGAAATCTAGAAATCAACATCTCCAGTATCTCAGGATCGATTATCACCATCGCCAGAGCAGTCATCAAACTGTCACTATTCAGTGTTATTAATGAGAAAAAAGAACATACTAGTCCTCAACAGTCACAATCATTAAGCAGTAGTAGTGGGAGTAGAAGTGTGCCGGCAAATGGAGCGTCTCAGTGTGAATGAATGAATGAATAGATGGATGCCATAGATGCAATGGAGATGCAATGAACTCGTTACTGACCACTTGCCACCTACTGCACAAACACACTCACACAACACCCGTCACTGACCCTTTCCGCTCTGGGGTCGGACACAGCACAATTTCACTGTTCAGTAGAGTGAATGTGTACACTTCCCAGTGAAATATCTGCTATATTTCAGAGAAGTGCATTAATCATCAAGGCTAGGCAAGCACTCGACAAAGCAGCACCAGCAGCAACAACAGCATCACCAGCACCACCAAATCGTTATTTGATATTAATAATGCTAATGACCAATATTGAAGTTAATATAGCGCAGTGTAATGGGTAATATCAAACCTTCTCCTCTGTTTGGGCCCGCATTTTCTCAAATGGCAAACTTAAAAGGGAGCCAATTTTATATATTGGCATCTGGAGCAAACGAGAGGGCTGGTGCTTTACTTTCTCTCGTTTTCTTTTTTCTCAAAAGCCTAGCTTACTCAACTGAATAAAGGCAAAATAAATTGCAATTGCCAGCTGATGGTAGTGCAAGTGAAGCAGTCGCAGCATCAGCATCAGCACCAGCAGCAGCAGTTTTCATCAGCAAAAGAGTCCTAAAGAGGCTTAGATAATGGGCAAATGACCAAGTGATGCTTCTAATGAGTGAGCGTGTGCACTGCTGCTGCTGCCACTGACTAATAGCAATGCCGCCTAGCTAGTCCCTCACTGGACAATTCAGTCTTTCGGTCGTTGCACCAGAAACACTGCTGCTGATGCTCTGTTCTGGACAGCAGAACCAGAGAAGAGTTGTGCGCTGACCAGCTTAGGGAGAAAACTCAGAGAGGACAGAGCACCGAAGGCTTGTCCAGTCAGTGCAGTACACTGTGCAATTAGCATCGGAAATAATTACACTGCTCAAACCGGGGAGATCGATTGCGTTGGCGTGGTGGTGCTGCTGATGCTGATGCCCGGACGAAACCAAGTGACAACAAAAGAGCTGCAAAGAAGAGAGGCCAAAGAGTTGCAGCACGACACAGTCTCTCCTCAGTTTTTTCATTTTCCATCTCTCTCGGGATTGAGTGACTAAGTGTGCAGAAATTGCCATTGTGCACCATGTAAGCTATGTCTGGCTCTGGTCTGTTCTGTTTTGGGTGTTCAAAGTGTGCTCCACCAAATGACGAAACGATTGCACGTCATCGAGAAAAACCGAAAGCAAAAAAACGCTTTAGCATTCAAAAGTAAATTTTAATATAAAATAAAAACTGGGCGCATTATCATAAGAGCAATTAAAGTGCAAATCACTCTTACGTCAGCGGCCCGCCCCGTTCATTAGTTCACTAGTTCTGGAGGGGCCATTTTTCAAATGAGCAAACTGAAAGCTCTAGTGCTGCTGGCAGTCATTCACTCAGTCAGTAGTAAGCAAGTGGCAAATTAATTCACCAAATGTCTGCTTGTGTGTGTGTGCTTCAGCAGGCAGAGAGAAAGCATTTCTGCTTTTGCTGTTGCAATTAGGCGTTAGCAGAGAGAGCACTGACACTGCACATCGCACATCCATCCATTCATTGGCCCTCACACTATCGGTGTCTGGCACACATTGCCCAAAAATAACAGCAGCAGATACAGCAAAAGTCTGCAGCGAACATCATCGAGATGCAATGAGAAGCAGCGGAAAGCTGAAGTAGTCTAAGACAATAAAACCAGGCGCACATTCTGAAGTCGAGTGCAGTGCACTTCACTTCAGACTGAAGGCGCCAGAGAGGAAGGAGAGGAAGAAAAAGAACGGGAAGAGCGGGAATGTGAAAGTAAAAGTCTGCTGCACTAGTTTATTTATGAATCTCACCAAGTTGTTCCTTCCTTCCCTTGGCGTTCCTTCACCAGCAGCAGCAGCAGGAACTGCTTCTCTCTGGTGCTTTCTGACGCAAAGCACTTCAAGTACCAGAGAGCCTCAAGAATGGTTAGCACCAAAAAGAAGAGAGAAAATACTGTACGCGTACAATATATAAAATGAAGCTAATGGGCAAAATGAAGTTTGCGTAACGAAACGAAGCCGTCAATGTGCTGAGCAAATGATGCGTTCACAGTGCGGTGGCCTGCTTGTTTGCTAGCCTGTTTCTCTCGATTCTGGCCAGACTCTTCTCAGCTCAGCTCAGGCAGTCAGCAATGGCAGTGAATGCCGACATTAACTCGACTTTGGCGGCTCCAGTTACTCGACTTTAGTTGGCACTACTGCTGCTGCAGAACGGGCAGAAGTGTTGCTGCAGTTTTATGGTGGTCAGTGCGCCAGCAACAACGATGCTGGCGGTGGTGGTGGTGGGCTGCTGCTTCTGTTGGAATCAAACAAACGAACCGAGCGCAACCAGCAAACACACAAACACATACAGACACACACCGACCGACCGAGACTATCGCCGCCGCCGTCAACGATTAGGGCGGCAAAATGCAAAGAGAGATGGTAAACTAGCAGCTCCTACAAGCGAGACGCACATGGTAAATAGAAAATTGATTTGATAAACACTAACGAGACAATGGACCTAATGTGTGCCGCAACTGCAACTGCCCAATGATGTGCTATCGCATACCATCGACAAAGAGAGACCAACAAGATTGCCAGAGACAAACAATCACAAAGGAGCAGGGTAGGATTTTCATCGACTAACTGATGAACGAAAAACAGATGGAAAAGCAGCCAATTCCCAAGCAAATGACGCCTCTGTACTATACCATTCCATCGTTTGTTAGAATCTTGAATTTAGAAAAAGAAGACGTCAATGTTGGGCAGAGCATTAAAAAGTTTTTGTCAAAAGTGCAAAAGTTAGGCAGATCTCTTTTTCACTCGAGCTCTCTTGATACGTTCAGTGACACGAAAATACCCAAGACCAATAAATCAATATGTCGCACTGTCTGAGCACCACTAGTCTACTTCCACTTTGCACTACAACACAAGCACTGCCACTGCCACCACCAGAGCAAAAGTCAGTGATTGTGCATGCCATTAATTACGTCAGCACGGCTCAAGTGAAAGCAGAGCACAAGCAGAAGAAAGAAGAAGTCAGAGTCAATGCGCATAAACAAAGAAGGGCAAATGAAGCCAAATGAAAGTGTGCTTGTCTGTCTGTGCTCCGATCAAGTGTTGCAGCACTTCAGATTCTCTGCTTTCCCTCTCTCATTCATTCACAGAACATCTCGCGCCTAATAATAGAAAATTATAATAATGAAGTGAGAGAGGCAAAGAAGAAGGAAATGAAAGCAAACGAGTGGCAGCCTGAACGAACTGCAGTCACACTGATGTACGATAATTACGCGGCACTGGCCGAGAGAACTGGCAAAAACAAAAATCTGCAGCAAAAAGCAGCTAAAGAGCCAGAGCAAATCGTGCCTAATGCTAGTGTGGAAGAAGTCTAGTGTGGAGCTAGAGAAAGATGCACTCGTCAGTGCTCTCTGCTGGTGCGCATCAGTCATTTAAATAAATTATTTGTGCAGACAGTCAGAGACAGTCATAGAGAGGAGCACGTTATCGGCGATGAGCATCGGTGGCCGGCCGGTCGACCAGAGGACCTCCACACACTAATTCAGTGAGCAGTCAGCCTGGTGCGCTTCTAATTAAAAGCACATCATCTGCACAGTATCGATTACGACGCTAACCCAGTGAACCTGGATGAGCAGAAGGAAGAGAGAGCACGTCGCAGTCAGTCTCAGTCGGTAGCCGCTTCAAGTGCTAATTGCAGTTGGACGGTTACACAACCAGAAGATGGAGCACTGAACACCGACAGTGCAAACGCACGTTGTGATGCTACGAAGAACAGGAAAATGTCAGAAAAGGAAAAAGAATAGAAACAACAAGTCAGTGACAGTTGAAAAAAGAGAGAAACTGCATAAACAAAAGTCATCTTTCCATCTCCAAAAGGTATCTAATGTCTAAATTATCCTCGTGACATTTATCAAAGCACGCATTGAAAGTGTCTGACCACTACCACTACAGCATCCCTAATTAGCATTTGTAAACCATCAATCTGAACAGAAAGGATCTGCTTGATAAGTTATCTTATCGTCAAGGCAGCTCAACGCCGTTTGCAAGCTCAGCGCACATGCAGGCAGACACAATCATTGATCAAAGCACCGAATGAGTTTGTGCGCTTGTCAATGGAGAAAAATGAACAGAGATGAAAAGTAGTTTTTGGCAAAGTCAAATTGGGCAGCACTTCATTTCACCTAAGAAGAAATGTTTGCCGAATTATACATACATACGCGCTCATTCATTACATTTTCTTTCATTTCGATAATAAAATATTCAATCAAAGTGAATCGCCTCGTTTCGTGCAGTTCAAAAAGCTCACATGCATAAAAGAAACGGTTCAACTCTTGGTAAAAATAAAATCAATGTTTAAACTTAAGGCATTCATTACAATGAAGCAAACTTTGTGTACGTGTGCGGTGTGCGTTTGTAATAACTGCGCTATTAACTTAAATTGATTTTTAAAGTTGCAATTTAATTCGTTTTCGCTCAATAAAACACAACCGACACGCACGTTCTGCCTGTTCGTGGATGGTTCTGCTCTTCAAACTATTGTGCTTTTGCGTGCCAAATTCAAACTACGGTTTAATTGAAAAGTGGAGCAAGAAAATTAATAACTTCAATTTATTTTTCATTGAAACTGTACAGTTAAAAGAGAGGGTTTTGGCTGAATACAAAAAAAACATGAGTGAGCAATGACGAGTAAAATATGTGAATGCACGTCAGTGCTTTTTTTTCTTTAAAAAAACTAAAAAATGAGTAGGGAGAAACAAGGAAGGATTTAAATAAATGGAAAATTAATCATTAGAAATGAATGTGTGGTTGTCGAGTTGTGTGTGCTGTTGTGTGTGCTGACGCTGATGCACATCAAGATTTGCCAGGCAAAAAAAGTACGGGGAAGCATCTCATTGAAAATGCAAAGTGCAATTCGTGCAGATATATGTGAATGCTGTGCACAGCAACTGGCTACTGTTCATAGCCGAGCACAGTGTGTGTGTGTGTGTCTTTCTCTGTGATGGCAAAATGTGTCTGTCTGTTCCTCAGTGTGTGTGTGTTTTGGAAAGTGGTGCTGTATTTGTGCACAGTAGTGGCAGCAGTAAGCATCTCCCCTCAGCAGGATACCCATTGAGAAAGGGCCAAGCAGAGCCACTGTGCACTGTGGACAGAAGCATGGCGAATCGGTCAGAAGCTGCGAGGATGCTGCTGATGCCGTTGATGCCCCAGCAGCACTCGCCTTGAAATTCAAAACTGCAGGCCATTCATTTTGACGCCGCTCAGTAGGGTTGGTGGTGTATCGTCGAGGAAAGTGCACTATGGCAGCAATGGCAATGAAGCAATTTTAAATTTAAATTGCCCTCCACACCAAAGGATATGGAGGATGTGTTTTGCTTATTTGAAATATCTTCCAAACATTAATGTTTAATGCAAAATGAGAAGAAAACACAGAAAAGTGTGTCCTCAAATTGTTATAAAAAATCTTTTCAGGTAGTGGTAGCATGTTTACGTTTGAATTTGCAGTAATTTAAATGGCAGATAAATAAAAATAAAGTACATGCCAGTAACTAATCTAACGGTTTCAATCTTTATTAAATAAAATCCGACAGCCAGAGCAAATTACTAGATGGATATTGCTAGCAACTTTCACAGTATGCCGTCGCAATTTCATCGTTTACATCGCTACTGCATTTATGCAAATGACGGAAAACAAGTGAGATAGTGAGGAGCTTTCTCATAATCATATAAAAAAATAATAAAATTAGCGGCAAGAGGAGGGCAAACGTGTGGTCGAGAGAATGTGTGTAGCCGTCTGAAGGCACACACCGTCAGATAAAACAGGCAGAAAACACTGAATTCCTGGTCCATATATACTGCCGGGTACCACTGCTGTTCATTGCATTCTATATGCAAATTGTAATGCTTTCAATTGATGATGCTCTCTTTTCGGTAATGAAATGCACTTTACTTTTTGTTATATATGGAGTGCAACCAGTGCACTGCAACTCTGTGCACACACAGGGGACACAGGGAGACACATTTTCAGTAGCTGCTAATGACCATATTCAAATGTTGTTGTTTGCGGCGCCAACAACGACAACAACAGCAGCCAAAAGTTGCAACATCATTATCATCAGTGTCATTTTGTCAACCACAAACAGGCATCTTTTTTATTACCACTGAGGCTACTGATTTTGTCTAAATAATTTAGCGATTTGCAAAACGACTACTGTTTAGTTCACCATCAAACTGCTCTGCTAATGCATGAAAAGAAACTTAAACCTACTAGTGTGGCTCCATATCTGCCCCTTACCAGAAAGTAGTAGTATCAACAACGAATCAGCCAGTAAAGTAGAGCGACAATAACGCAAATGACTGTGCATGTCCATAAAAGAGTCACTAAATTATAATGATGCTTTGGCTACCGAGCAACTGAAGCGTCAAACGCGTGTCTTCGCTCTGTGCTAAGGTACATACCATTGCGGTGTAATGAGAACGCTAAACTAAAGACTGAGTTTGCTACCTAAATGCAATAAATATAAATATAAATGAACAGTAGGGCATTGCAAAGCACTAACTAAAAGCTCAGAGTGCCACATAATAAATTAAGACTACGTTCACGAGCTCATATTAACGATTCTGTAAAAGTCAGTTCTGAGAAAGAATTACTACAAAACTTTTTACGCTTTTCTACTTCACTTTCGTTTCTAGACTTGACTAGATGATTACCAATGTAATTTAATTAGGAGTTGTTGCACATAAGTTGAATATTAAAAGAAGTGCTGCTTGTAAGAAGTAACGTTTAGCAAGTGTAAAATTGAAAAGAGAATTTTGCTCTACATTAAACTTAAAAGTGCTGCCCTAAATGAAAGTGACTCAGCGAAGCACAAGAAGCCAATTAGAGAAGGGCAATAGGCCTTACTATACTTCAGTGCACCCTTTCACTCTGATCAACGAGGGACAATAATTATAATAAAGCAGACATACTCAGAGCACACCGAGGAGTAATCGATTGACAGGCCCGAGAGGACTGACACCGAAAGGATGTTGCTGCTGCTGCTGCCTCTGCTAAACTATTACCGAGACTTTCCCCTTTTAGCAAAGAGAACTATGTGTGCCTGCCAGTAAATTTTACTGTCAGTGACAGCAGACAAGTAAATCTCTCGTTTTCAGTGCACTGATCAGTGCACAAATTAGTGTGCACCGGTGTTGTGTGATGCATCACACGGCTGAGATTTAAGCTGACATGAGATGTGCATTTGCAATATAAAATACCGTTGCTGCTGATCATTGAAAGTTTAAAATGATTTCAAGTCAAAATAAAGCTTAAATCAAAAATAAAAATTGAGTTTGTACAAAAAAGAATCTAAAAGTAGTAGATTGAGCTGGATGCACGTGAAGCGTATATCAACAATAAAAAATCCAAAATTCTTATGCACACTAGGAAGTAGAGTTTTAACAATAAAGTGGCTGAATAATAGAAATTCTGCAACAAATAATACAGAAGAACGAGTACATTAGGCAAGTTTAATTTAGTGCAAATGTACATTAAAAGTGAGATTTATGTGCTCAAAGAATGGAAAGAGTTGAATTGGCAAATGTGGTGCAAAAAGAAGTGAAAGAAATGCGACTACGGCTCAATTTGCAGTTGAAAAGCAAATAAATGCAAAGCTTTACTACTGAAAACAGACCAAATTGAGAATATAAATAAAATAAAAGTGAGAAAAAAACTGAGATTTACGGATAGCAACTGAAAAACTAGCTGAATTAAGCTTTTTGAAAAAAGTTAGGAAAGCAGTGAAGTGACTTTGTATAAAAAACTGCAGATTTACAATTCAACTGCCGAATCATTACTTTGATAAGACTGCAAATAAAACAGCAGCACTCTGTGAAAGGTGTTTGCAAGCAGAATGAGAGAGAATGCACAGGCAAAAGCAGAAGCATTTGAAGTAAATGTAAATCAGTAAATGTACTCCAGTGTGTGACTGAGATGCAATTCAATTTATTTCAAAGAAGACGAAGAGGAGGAAGATTGGAGGATGACTGAAAGGGAACGCCGTCCAATTTGCGAGAGCGTCTGCAAGGTTCATTGTCAGTGGCACTGTCGCCGCCGCCAAATTACCGTCCTCCTTTTGCGTGATAACAACAAACAACAAAATGAACTCAAAAATCAACTGAGGCAACCGAGCGAGCGAGTGAACAAGCGGGATTTTTTTCTCGGGTAATAATAAAGTCATGCGCCTGGCAAGGGGTCGCCCTTGCAGGGAGTAGTACTTTTCTTGCACTGTTTTGGATCCTTTTAGATAATAAACAAATTGACAGGCAAAATGAACAGTGTAGTAACTGGAATGTGTGTGCACACTCGTCTAATGGTGAAATTCGGTAGATAGCGGGAAAAGGGGAAAGTGATGCAGCACTGAGCAGTAACACAAGGGGTAAAATGCAGTGGGCAAACACGTGGCAAGCGTAGTGCAGAAGGAGGCATTCCAAAGAGACATTTACACGATTGGGTATTACACCATCGCCAAATGGAGTGACTGAGATCGGCACTTAGAGCACAGAATTTTAGCTTTAGAAAAATTGACTGAATTGGGCGCAATCGATTGCCGCCGTTGTCGTGCCAATGAGAGAGTGAAAGAAAAAAAAGCAAAGAGTGCATCGATCCACGAGTGCTCCATCAGCGCTAAAGGATTTGAAAAGGGCGGACAACATGAACTGTGCGGATCTACTCACTCGGTGTGTTTGTTCACCAGCAATGAACTACTGCTACTGAGTGCTCAGTGAAGGAAAAGCCGATTAGAAAAAAGGGGAGTTAAGATGAGTGAGTGGAGCTTTGTTGACATTAACGCCACTGTGATTTTCTTGCAGAAAACTTACTGTCAGTTTGTGACTGCTAAAGGTGTGATGGGTGAATGTGTGTATTCTGATTTACAAATGTTACAAATTCGTACCTTTTAGAGATTTAAAAAATTTAAAACATTTGCCAAAAATCGGCAGCTAACTTCTTAGAGACGTGGCAAAAAAAGAAACAAAAAGTTTTTTGGAAAAAACTTTAAAATGTTCAAACGTCAGGACGATGATGATGAATGGTTTTGAAAAGTGCTCAAACTGGAACCATGTACACGCACCAGTGAGAGCAGCAGGCGTCAGCGAAGCGATGTGCAGGCTTGTGCCTGGTCACCATACTACCAGCACCCTGCCAGCACAGTATTGGCAGCAGCAGCAGCAGCAGCCTGCTGACCTTTGACACTGCTACTGTTCATGTGCCCCAGCAGTGGGGTGATTAATGGAAAACTTTAAAATTCAATTTTTCATTAATTGATGGCAAGCATCACTGGGCTTACTATCGATTCGAGGGCAGATCAACCGTTTGCCTGCCTTTTTTTACTGCTTGTTTGCTTCTGAATTCATTACACGAGTGCCAGAATATTGTGCGACATATTTTTCAGCATAAAGAGAATTATTCTATATAATTTAATTTTAAAACTTTTACAAAATTTTAAAAATGTAATCATGCCAACAAAAAAATATATAGCTGGTTCAAAAAATAATGAAAAAAAGAAAAATACGATTACGACCAGTTGCTCAAATTAATCAAGCTATTCAATTAGAGAAAGTGACTTTTGCAACTGGCTAAACGAAACCGTTTTGGGAAAAAATATAAATTGCTGCACTATACACTGCACCAGCAGTTCATTTGGAATGCTGCAAGTTTGGTGATAAATGAAGTCCAATGACAGAGACCAGACTAGACCAGACACACAGAAAATGGCAGCAATTAACAACAGACACACACACTCACTCATTCACTGTCATTTGTCTTCAATGAAATGGAGTTTGCTAAAATTAATTTAAATCAATTTGGCAATTGTTGAAAAAGGGGGAAAGAGAAAGCACATCATCATCTACAACAACATTAGAGCAGTAGCCAAAGAAGTGGCGATTAAATTAATTAGTCACAGGGCAATCGATGGCACTGTGGTGCTGTGACAGGACAATTAATGAAGATTAATGAATTAGTGCAATGGCAGCAAAAAGGGAAAATGGTGACAGTGAAACAGCAAAAGTTCACCCAAAGAAATGCACACACACAAGCAGCAAAACGCAAACTATGAAACTCATTTTGGCTGGTAAATCAATTAAAAAGCAATCAGTCGTTGGTGATGATAATTAATTGATGATGGTTAGGTAGTTGAACGGATAAACCGAAAAAATGCCCATTTACAGGCGCATCGTTATAAATAAACTGCCATTCTAATGTGATTATTTTAGAAATTTTTCAAAAAAAACTTTTTTGACATTTTAAGCTTTACAGAAGTGTGACTGAAAAAACACTGCGTAATTATCATCAACGCAAATTAGTTGACAACAGACAATACGGTAAAAACGATAGAAAAAAAAGACGTTGATTGTTGACGCACTGCCAAAACGGAAATTGGCGACAAGCAGCAGCGAGCTGCCTCAGCACCGGCTCCAATTCTCAACTCTCAATTCTGTTGGCGGTAGTACTTGCAGTGAGAGAGTGAAAGAAAATGCAGCCTCAATTGGCCACCTTCACTCGGCTCTGTTGTTGTTCAGTTCTGCATTCTTGGCAAATTGCGCTGTAAAAGAAAGGTTGCCTCTTTTCGAATAATTTCACCCACCAAACCAATCATTATGCTGCTGCTGCCGATGCTGATGTTGTCGCCGTTGCCGCCACTCTGCTGGCACACGCTCAATTCCAATAAAGACCGACACTGAGCAATGCGAAATTAATTTTGCCTTCCACTAACTTGCTGTGCAATCTCTACTCACACACAGCTGTCCTTCGATATAGCAATTGAACTTTTTTTCTTTGCACTTTTTTCCTTTCGTGTTTCTATTTTTTTGCTCTTTCTCTTTTTTTGGTTCACCATAGCAAACATTAAAAATCCATTTGCACTAATTAAAGTGGAGCCCTCTCGCCATCTTGCAATGCGATCGCTTCTATCTAAACTGCCGGCCTCACTATGCCAATTAATTGCCACCGTCGTGCACACACACACTGAGATATATGCACACAGAGACTTTACTCTCCTCAATGCGCATCCTCCTTTAATTAATTAGGAAATTTAATTAAAAAAGGCACTATGAATATTTTAGACTCATCTCATTTCAAACTGAAGAGAAGAAGACAGCTCAGACATACGAGAAACCTATTATTAGCGACTTGACGTAAAAATGGATAAGAAAAGCGGATCGAGGAAAGAAGGAAAAGGAAAACATCCACAACGTACGCATCCACTGCAAAAAAGAAGCTAGTCTCCGTTTGCTCAATAAATTAAAAGTCAATTTAAATGTCACAAGGCTGCGGTCGCCAGGAGATGGACAGTTGTCGTATCGTTGTTGTCTCTTGTGTGTGAGTGCGCATTCTCTCAGTCTTTTTCAGGACACAAAAGATGCACTGACAGTTGAATCACTCACTCACACAACAGCAGCTAATTTGAATGCACCTAATCAGATTATAGCAGACAGTGGCAAACCATAAATTGTCCGATTGTGGAGGACACAGTCGCCTGAGCACAGTGCAGCTAATGAAGGGACAGACAAAGGGCAGTGATGAGAAAGGCAGCACAGTCACTCACTGCACCAAGACTGATAATTAAGACATTGAGGACCTCAGAGGGAAAAAGAGAATGAAACCGCCAAACACGGGCAGGTGCACTGGAACAACAACAACATGAAGAAAACAACAGAAGCTTTCTGGGCATTCACTGAAACCAAAACCCAAGCGACTACCACCTAAGCTAGCATCACAGTACGTCCTGTCTGTCTGATTGTTTTCCTTCTAAACCCACAAGAAAAGGGTTCACACTAACGAAGCGACACACGACACACTCACACAATGATGACGATGTGCACGCGAATTGGGCTCCACTTTACGTCTGCTTACAATCTCCCCTCCTAGAATGTCCTATCTAGCGCTCTAATCAACCAGGCACTTTTTCATCATCTTCGTCTCTGCAGACGATGCATGATGATGTAATTAAATCGAATTAGCAATTCCGTGCCAGTCTCATAAAAAAGAATGAAGGCTTACTTTGTGTGTGTGTGCTTGAGCTTGAGCTTGAAGAGCGCAAATGCACGACTGCAATTGCGGTGGACGGCCGTCCTTTGGTTTTGGTTTGCGCTAATTGCATATAATGCTGCTGAATGCTCGCCAAAGTTATATGGCCGACGGCGGTGACTGTGGCATGCAACTGACTGTGCTCCATTGCACTGTGATGAATCCGTTTAGGAGTTATGCAATTCCTGCTAACTTGAAGGAATCTAGTTGAAAATGAGAAAAAATGAAACAAAAAGAAAACGGAATTTTCATTACTGATCATGTAAATTACAACTGTAAAAGTGTGTGTGAATAAACAATTGACAAATGGTGCTTCAGCAGCACCTGAGTGCTAATGAATACACACAAAAAGGCTCAACTTTTGAGACTAAATCAAAATGCTCATCTAATTGGAAAAATTGATAATTCATGACTCCTTTTCTTCAGTTTTTCTCCTTTTTCTTTTCAGTGTCACGCTATTGAATCATAACAGAGTAGTGCAGGAAGAGGAAAAGTACTAATGGTGCTCATTAGTTGCTAGAAGGCGAAGACACCACCAGGCAATAGCGACAGCTAGAAGTCACCCTGCAGTCACGTAACCTTTTCAGTACTTGCAGTAATAATAATTGGCAGCATAATAATTAGAATTCATAATGAAACCGCCGCTAATTGGCAGCTGCTCGGGTGAACTATGAGGCAACATTGTAGCGGTTGTGGTGATGATGGTGGTGGTGGCAGTGGTAGTGGTGACGACATCATTGCCCTCAGCAAGGGCACAGCAAGGTCACATCGCCCTGCGGCGGCCAAACTCTATGCAAAGCAGTAGTGTCATTAAGTAGCGGCGGTGGTGATTCTAAAAGCTGAAAAAGAAAAGGAAGATAAATGCAGTCAACTAAAAAGCGAGAAGATAATTAAAGTTAATGATAATGATTGTCGTCAGAGAAGCAGCAGCAGCAGCAGTTGTGACAGTCAGTCGGCCATGGTGTCAAAGGTACACTCAGCTGGACAGTGAGAAAAGAGAAAAACCCTGGCACCCGAATAACATATACACAGCCCAGAGAACTGGCAGTCAGTGAATTCCAACGTAGCTTTAGTGTTTTCAGCAGCAGCAGCAGGCTCTGCTACTTGCCTGTGGTAGTGCTTAAATCATCGATGTAATGCTGTGTGGCGGCCTCACGCTAATGATAATCACCGGCAGCGGCGGTGGTGGTGGTGGTAGTGCAGCTGAATGCGACTTGATGCAAAATGCTAATGCGATGTGTGTGCAATGCACTGTGCCACAGAAAGAGAGAGCGAGAATGTGAATGAGAGTTGACCCGTCGACTGGTGGTGGTAATAAACGATCCAGTGAAACTGAACTTGCGTGCACTGCACAAAACACACGCAAATTGAGGCTTGCCTGAAACATTAGTTGACTGAAAGGAAACGACGGCAGTCGACATGCACACATACACATACACACCTCTACCACCTCTCAATTTGTCAGACAGGGCAACACTAATGAGGGACGATACAGCGAAACGACTGGATGAAATGATTGTGAACACAGATTTACATAGGCTGTTTGCGGTGATGGCCTCCAAATAAATGCGAACATGGGTAAAAGAGGAAAGTTTGCTGTGAATTAGTAGTTGCTGCCTCAAAACAAAACGATGCTCTCTCTTTCTCACTTTGTTAGTGGCTGTGGTGGTGATTATGATGATGACCACGAGGAGGACGATGATTATACAGTTGGTGCGTGCAACAGCAGCAACAACAACCGCCGATTGATCGACACAGGCCACTCATGTTTTGACTGCTGGTCAATGTTTGAGAGTTCATTGCTGTCAAACTACAAAATGCTCAGAGTGTTCAGTTTGACCATCAGCAGCACCAGCAGCAGTTTTCACTAGACAAACAGTTGCCTCTCTCTCACTTTCCATCAGTATGAGTCTCAGTAATTCATACCTTTCAGCATCAATGTTGGCGCATCAACTGCTGGCTAAACTGGACTAAGTAATTACCGCTTATACGGCTGCAAAAAAGCGCATCAGAGGTTGACTTGCATAATTGCGCGCTTATCAGTTAAGTTTTCCTCTTCTCTTTTTCGTTTTTGGTTTAATTCATTCATCGCCTCTTTGGCGGCGGCTCTTCTTTTTTTTCTCGCCAAAACTTTGTGGTCGGCAGATTAGAGCAGATTGCTGCAGTGTCAGTCGGTCGGTGGCGATAAGATTGTGATTGCAGAGTGACAGCAAGAAGTAGCAGCAGAAGGAGAAAACGGAGATGATTGGCCGGCATCGGAGAGTTTGTTCGCAAGGACAAATCGTTAATTACAATAGCGCTTATTACCGAAAACTGAATTGTCTTCAATTGCTGGTGGTGGATTAGAAAACAACAAAAATGAGAAGGAGAAAAGAAGCTATCACTGCAATGCAGTGCAGACGGCAATGGCATGTGATGCTAATCCGATTAGATGCTCCTCTTCGATCTATTTCCTTCTCCGATGCTCAGAAAACCGTGGCAAATTGACACAATGAACAAAGATGGATGCTGCTGCAGTTGCTGCTACTCTCTATGTTGTTGATGGATTAGTGCTGACCATCAGGACTGTTGTGTAATCGATCGACAGTAGGGAAAAAACTGGTCTGAAAATGAGAGGGAGAGTTACTGTGAAAGAAAATTAATTACTATTCGGAGATATCAAGTTGCCATTGGCAACGACGGGCACGCTGGCAGGAAAATTATCAACAGCAAAATTAAGGTACCCTCTGCCACTTTTCAGCATAAAAAGTACCCACCACTACCGCCACCACAAAACTGAATGCCCTTGTAGCACACTAATTAGTTCTCTGACAGATTATAGGCGCAAGTGTAATTAGCGCCAACCAGGTAATTGGCCACTTGCTGGTGGTGGTGGTACCTGTGCATGTATTGGTCAGTAAAAAAATGTAAAGTAGTAATAGCAATTGGATATGTTTTATTATTTTTCCTTATTGAACTGAATAAAAAGAAATTGATGTGCATTGTGTTTCTTTTGGTGCACTGACCACAAAGGCGCCAATCGACCGGTGTTATTGTCGGTGATCAGTGCAATCTATAGGGAGTCAAAATCTCTTTGGCTGAAAATTGAACAGACTGGTATTATGTGCACTGGTGATAAATCAAATTGTAAAAAGTGAACAAAACAAAGGCTCAGCAGCAGCCAACAGACTACCTGTCGTGCAATATAACACAAGTAAAGTCGATAATGACGATGTGTAGAAGCAGCAGCAATGTGATTGCTTTTTGGAAATGCCATTCTAATTGAGTGAGTTCATCATCATAAACTGTTTTTTCGATCAACAATAAAAAGAGCTCCACTTGACTATTCAAAAAAGCTCAAGAGTTGATGCCCTTTACAATTGCTAGTGATTCTACAATAAGATAGTTTGATTTAAAATGATATGCAGAATTACAGAAAGCACTGCAGCGAAAATTGACATTTTTATCAGAATATTGCATTTTTATGTATTTGCTCACAAAAGTAAAATCTGATCCCCAGTGAATTAAATTATACACCAACTAGTCACTCAATTGACCTGCAGGTTACTGCTGTTGCAAAAAAAGAAAAAAGTACACATTCACAGACTCAAGCAACAGTCGGCGCCGTACATTGGCTTGTCGTCAGAGAAGACAGACACTCTCTCTTTTTCAAAAGCCTGTCGCCTGTGCACACACTGCACTGAAAAATGCTAATCTCAATTGTCAGTGCTTTGCTGCTTCCTCAAACAGCCCTCAATCGGGCGCCGTACGCCTTACGCAGCGTCGACAGCGCCGATTATATATCACGCCTTATTATTACGCTAATGAACGTCGACAACGACGACGAAAACGCTGTCTCTTACGCCTGTTGTTGGTCATCTGTGCAAATATAACTTTTTGTGTTGTGCTGCGCTGTGTTTAGCTTTCTCTCTCACTCGCTCTCTTCTTGCGCCAGTGTTCACTCTTCTACAGACAATCCTGGCGCAATTCTAGCAGTTGACTCAATCAGCAGCAGCAGCAGCAGCTGGAGCACACCGCCAGCAAACCTCAGACCTCCTTCGACTTGAGGATCGACAGTCGGACAGAGGGCGGACGCAGTGAATGTGCAGTCGCAGCGCAACCACTGCACACCACCACGATCAGCTTTGTTGCTGTTGTGCACTTTAGTGCTTCAGCATTGCTGCACACTGCATACATGCCACCACCACCACCACCACTACCACAAGCAGTTCTTCTTCATCTTCCTCTCCTCTCCTCTGCGACTACCGCTGCTGCATAAACTACTGCTGGCTCCCTTCTTTCTCTTTCCTTCATTTTTTGTTCCCTCTCTTTACGACTGCTTTGTAATTAATAATAATAATAATCAGCCAAATCATAATATCGTCGAGAAGGGAGAAAAGAAGAGAGAGAAAAATGTGGAAGAGAATTTTGCCAGTGAGAGAAAGAGAAGCACACTGAGAGAGCCTGGGCAAAGGAAAGAGAGAGAGAGAGAGACACAAACAGTGGTTGGTAATTACTGAGTGCAGCACTGCAGCGGCTGGATGGAGCAATGGCCTACCACCTTCTATATAACCTCGATGGGGAGCCATTCAGCCGACCATCGTGTGTACAATCGAATTATTTGCCTGCCCTGACAGTGCCAGAGTGGTATTATTTTTCTCTTACTCTCTTCGGACTGCTGCTTCTTCAGCTTTTTTGCTGCTGCTGCTCCTGCTTCAAAACGTACACTAATTTCCTCCAACTCAAAACTCGGCGCTGGGCTGTCGGGCGCGATATAATCTGTCAGAAATGAACGAGCAAGGGAGAATGAAATCAGCAAGGAAACAAAACTGGTGGAGGCTCCCAAACACAGCACTACTACTCGCTTGGAAAGGAAAAAAAGAGCACGAAGTGCTCACACTGCACCGTGCATGCTTCTGCGGAGAGACAAATTGAAGGCGCCCCCGGTTTGCCTCGATAACCTCTCTCTTTCTCTCTCTCTCTCTCTCTCTTCCATTTGATAGCAGCCATACTCTATGCCAGAGCCGAGTCTGTGAGCAGGCAGTTAATGAGATTGCCAGAGAGTTGGCAGCGTCGTCCCGTGCTTCAAGGCACACCATGGCAGAAGAAGCAGCACCAGCAGCAGCAGAGGCATCAGCGGCACTACCACTGCCTGCCTAGCAAAGGACAGGACAGCAAGCGTTTGCAGTTGTTGGCAGTCAACACACACACAGAGAGGAAAAGTAGAAACGGCAGAGGCAAAGGCGACTGGAAGCAGCAGCAGCAGCAGCAGTACGTAGAAGCACCATGCACTCTGGCCAGATCGGCAGATCGACGGGCAAGTTGCCGTCAGTTGGCCTGCTGCCGTCCGACGAGTAGCACCATCATCAGCACTACTACCACCATCACCTCAATTACTCTGTGTGCCGTTTTTTGGAAATGCTGTTTCCTCTTGTGCTCTCTTTCGCTGTCCCTTCTCTCTCAACCACATTTAAAAACAAATTCAGCTTTGGCGTTCGAAAGAATTTTCGTCTGTCGGTGTGTTGTGTTGTGCTGCAGTGCTATCATCGGTGTAATTGAAAATTCGGTCTCCTTCATTCGTTTCATCAGTGTGTGTGTGTGTATGTTCAGTGCTGTTGATTGATTGTATTTGTTCAGCACTATCATCGCATCAGTCTTCGCTCACTTCTAATTATACTTCAGCACAGTGTTTAAACGAGCTTCACGTGGAATTTCATGACAACACAACCACACATAACATTGCTTCACTTTATCATCAACTATTAGGTAAAGATAAACCGTAGCTGTTTTAGTCACTATTCCTTGCAAATACAAAATAAATATTGTTTTCTGGTCAACGGTTTGTTTGACTGTTGTTTATGGTCAGTGTGTGTGTGAGTGTTGATCCTCTTGTCACCCCGTTTGTGTTCCCCTATCATTCCCTTACTCGGTTCAGTGAGTTCCACTGGTGTAAGTGTTGCAAGTTCTGTGAGCACCGGCATTAACATCAACTCGGTTGTAGTTTTTGTTGTGGTTGTTGATTTCATTCCATTCAGTTGCCCCTTCAGCTCATTCAGCACCTAGCACATTCACTGACCCAAGCAAGAGGAGACACACCTTAATCACCGTAATTGCTGTATCGGCATTGTAGCCGCACCGGCATGCAATTTACCAAAACATCCTAGCGCATCTGTCATGATGAAGCAACAGCAACAGCAATAGCAGAAGCGACTACAGCAAATCATTCATCTGCCAACAACATTAGCATCACTGGCAATTTGGCCTCATTACCCACACAGACAGAGAGAGAGAGAGAGAGGCAAGATTCGGCAGATTGAATGACACGTCCAGTGTCCTGAAGATGCAGTCATTCTCTGCCAGTTTTCCTTTCTAAAAAGTCATCGGACTCCGGTCGACTGTGAGAATAACAGCAGCAGCAGCATTGGAAAGAAAACACAATCAAGTGGATGACAACGCCGATTCGTCAATCTTCGGACGCCCGATGCCGCTGCCGACCATCACCACCATCATCATCAGCACTGCCGCCTAATTCGCCAATTGGCGGCACTTCTTCTTTTTTCTTCTTCTTTTCGAGCGCTGTCATCATTCGTCATCGTGCAGCAGTGCAGTAACGCCAACACACACAAACCACCATCACCATTATCAGCATCTCCTCCAAGTCTTCTCACGAGTCTCCGGGCAATCAGCGGCCAATCAGCGAGCATTCGGTGCGCCTGGTCACTACTTTTTGGAAAAGAAGTCTCTTAGATTGCCCGGAACGGCCTGGAATCTTATTGACACTGCTAACAGCATCGGACACGAACTGTTCGGAACTTGTCGCTTTGTCGCTACTGGTCGCACCTTCTTTTCCTCCTTGGTTACTCTGCTGCTGCTGTTGCGACTGTCGTCTTCTGAAGCACTCCTAGATCTTCCTAACTTCAGTGACATTGAACCCAGACCAGGGTGCGAGGGTGCACGCTAAATATAGAGAACATCACCAAAGCCACCACGACCATCATCATCATCACCAGCAAGAACAGCAGCAGCACCAGCATCAACTGCACACTTTCTTAACATGCACACCACATCCGTCCGCGCATCTCCATTCAGCGTTGTGCGGACGTCAATTACTGCGCCAGTTTTGTCTTGCAGCTTTCCCTCTTTGAGCAGCAACAGCAGCAGCATTATCATAATTTGCCTCTCCGCCTGGACTCTCTCTCTCTCTCTCCCTCGATCATAATTTCGCAGCTCAGCTCAACGTCGCCCGGCGTCGACGTCGTCGTTGCAGCACTGGCAGCGGCGTTCTCTCTCTCCTTCTCTCTCACTTTGTCAGTGTAAATGTGTATTTGCACAGCACTCAAGTCAGTCTGCAAACATCGTCTGCGAGGCGACCACCACTCTCCTGGTCGTTGGTGCAGTGCTCGCCAAGTCGTGTCTCTCTCTGTTTGTCTGATCTCACCATCGCCATCGCACTATCATCATCCTCAATGTGCCATATTTCTCTTTCCTCCTCCTCAGTACGGCATCATAAAAAGCATCACCAGCAGTGCAGTAATACACAGGCAAACTCTTTGTTCTTGGCCAATAGGAAAGAATAGAGACTCGCAATGAGAGAGTAGACACCAGTTCACACTACTTCTCTATCGCCGGTTGTCTGTCTCAAAATTTGTTTCCTTCTGCGAATGCCTTTTGCGTTGATGAGCCCGCTGCTGCTGCTGCAAAGGCTCTCTGCAAGATCTCAAGTGTCAGTTCCTCTCCAGTTCTAACTCTCCAGTTTTTTTGCTGGCGAATGAATGCAAATTAATTTCCCTATGGGCCTGAAGGCACACGCAAACACATAAAGGCACATAGATGCTCGCTTCTCCTTTCCATCTCCTCAAGCTCGCTGACAGGCGGAAAAAACTCTCATACTGACGAAGGGCGAAGACATCTTCATAAGAGCCGTGCCGCGCTCGAGCGCGGTCTATACTGTTTAAATCCACGGCTGCTGCTGCACTTGCTGTCGTTGCATTTTAACAATCGAGTCAACTAGAAAAGAAGAAGAAACAGAAGAAAGAGGAGATGAGATGAGAGAATGAAGAAGGAATGAGCAAACGAACGAACCCAAGAGTGCTCGGTCGATTCGACAAACTCACCGCTGCAGCCACTCAAACACTGACGATTTGTAGTGGCAGTGGTAGTGTTGGTAGTGAGGGTAATGGTGATGGTGATGGCGATGGTGGTACTTTGTTTATTCACCACCACCACTATTTGCGGCAGCATGCTTCGGTCAGCTTCGGTCAGTACCGTCGAGGTGTGTTCCATCAGCTTGGCAAACATCTTCCAGTGTTCTCTCTCTCGCTCGTTTGTTCTTCGTCGTTGAAACCTGAACTCTATGAGCATGTTTACCGAAGCAGGAGAACAGTTTTCCTCTCATCGCTGTGTTTATCCAACCTTTGTCGTCGTCCTCGCTGTCGTAGCTAGTCCACTAAACTTTCAAAGCGGTTTTTGCTGTTGAGGACCAGATATTTTAAGAAGAGCAAAAGTTTCCTCTTATCAGGGCCCCAGAGAGGAGAGCTGCACAATTTCAAATGTCTCCCTCTTGTCTTCTCTCTGTTTGACAGGCAGGCTATGATAATTTACCACCACCGCCGCTTAGGCCGGTCTGGCTGCCATCGTTTGTAGCCTGCACAAGAGATAATTGTGCCGTAATTGTAGCCATATTTCAATTTGTGCCTCCTCTTCCCTGGGAAGCTGCATTGACAAGCACACACATACACACATACACTGACCAATTTGCATAATTTCCACAGCTCACAACAGCTAAAAGAAGTGTAGCTGTTTTCTTTAAACCGGCGCCATATATCAAACACTATGTGCATGCTTTCTGTCTGATCTCCCTTTTTATGCAGCAGCAGCTCTGAATCTTACATCCTAAACACAACTTCAATTTTGACTAATAGCTTTCTGTTGCCTTTCTCCAGATGCTCTGCAGATTGCCGTCGCCGCCGTCCCTTCAAAAGAAAACGATGATAAGCTCATTTAGTTACTTATGAATAGATGAACGCAGGCGAATGCACCAGCACCAGCACCAGCATGTGTGCATCAAGCATGGAGGCTAAGCAGCAACAACCAACAGCACTACGTGTCCATGTCCTTCGACAGTGTCAGCGAGCACCGACACCGTGATGAGACTGTGCTCTTGTCGCCAACTCTCTTTTTCTTTTTGGCCAAATGAACGCAGGCCAATTAACTGAAAATAGATGCACACTGCGTGACCACTTTTGCTTACTTTTGCTACTACTACTACTTCTTCCACTAGTGTTCTTGTCAGCAGTACGACAAAACACTACCTGACACCTTGAAACCGCCATCACCACCACCACCACCATCATTCATCCCAGAATGAATCAATTAACTGTGATGCTCAACGGCAATGGCCCCAATGGACCACATCACCACCAGACTGCTGGTCAACATCAACAGCAGCAGCAGCAACAGCAGCAACAACAGCAGTTCTTTACCTTTGCCGGTCAGCCACAAGGTGCAACGATATCACTGGATGGTGGCCAGCACCACCAGCACCAGCACCCTCAAAGCCAGCAATTGGTCACGTTTCAGTCAGCACCGGGACAGCAGATGATGGCACTGACTGCCGGTGCCGTTGCCGGTGGTGGCTCCCAAGCGTATAGCGCCGGTGCCCAGTCAGGCATGGCTGCCCAGCAGCAGCAACCGCAGCAGCATCAGCAGGCGCCGACAGCGGGCACCATTCAGTACATCATCACTCAACCTCAGCAGCCGACACAGCACCAGCAGACGATGCTCACTGCGGCCCCAACGCAATCTCAATTCGGTAAGTGTTATTTGCCGGTGTGCCTCTATCTTCAGTGCCATTCTTCAGGGTGTTGTCCTCACTGACACGGTCACTGACACTGTGAGTGCGAGTGCGAGTGCCTAGGCACTGAACAAGAGAACAGAGAACGCAGACAGGTCTTCCTTAGTTCTATCGCCGTTGTTGTTGTCCTCTTCACCTCTAGCTGCTGTTGTTGCTTCTCAATTCGCCCCTTTGTGTGTCTTCTCGAGAAAGCATATATTTTTAGCCAAATCCGATTATTCGCTAACAGCTCACTCTCATTCTCTCCGATTAGTCATTCCCTTCGTTCATTCCTTCGCTCGAATTATGACGACCCGCCTCGCCTGAAGTGCACAGTGATAATGACTTGCCACTTGTGAAGTTCTAGTAGTGTGCTAGTAGTAGAAGTAGCTCTTTGTAGTCTTCTTATTCCTCACAGTTGGAGTGCAATCACTTTCACAATTTGAAGAACGCACTGTCACTCATTCTTTGTTACACAAACAGCCATCCTAATTGTCCTCCTTCTTTCCGCATTTATTTTCTCGTTTAGGAATAGTGCAAAACTTGCTGGCAGCACCCGGCGGCATGGGCGGCATGATTCAGACGATGAGCCAGCCAACACTGGCGCCCAACGGCACCATTCAGATGGCACCGACGGCAATCATGGCGCCCAATGGGACGCTTCACCAGCCGAGCTTCCTCCAGCTGAGCTCACAGCCGACCACTTTCCAGTTTCAGACGACGACCAATCCTCACCAACAGCTGCAGTTCCAGCCACAACAGCAGCAACAACAGCAACCACAGTTTCAGCTGCAGGCGCCATCGCCACTGAACGCCGGGCCCAGTGCAATCACCTTCAATGGAGGCAGTCAAATAGTGAGCGGACCAAACGGACAGCAGTATGTCATCAGCAGCAATCCGACACTGGGAGTCAATGGTCAACACCTGATGACCGCCCCTCAGCCGCCGCCCACTCAGCCGGCCCCCATCTACCAGTTTGTCCTGCCCAATGGTCAGGTCATTCAGACGATGCAACAGCAACAGCAACCCACGATGAACACCACCGGCAATACCACGTTGATATCACCACAGTTGATGGCAACGCCGAACGGGCCGGCAACGATGCATCAGACGCAACAGCCCACTGCAATAACAGTGCCTCTTCAAAATACCCAGACGATGAACTTTATCACCACCGGTCCTAATGGCGGCCTGACGCTAGCCACCGGTCCCCAACAGCAGACGACGACCACCTTTATAACGCAGGCAAATCACCCTACAGGAGCAACGGCGCTCAATCATCAGTCGCCGAGCATGCAGCCGCTTCAGAACGGTGGCGGCCATCTGATGATCACCTCGCCCTCTCCCGGTGGGCAGCAACTGATTCTCAACACCAGTCCGCAGATTCACCACCAGACAATGTCAGGTGGTGGTCAGTCGACGACCAGTCAGCTACAGCAGCAGCAGTCGCTCTTGATACCGGCCACCTCGTCAGCCTCCACTAATCTTGCATTCCAACAGCAGCAGCAGCAGCAGCAACAACAACAGCAAACAAACAACAATAACAGCAACAACAGCACAACTACAGCGATGGTCGTCTTGACTAACAACAACGGCTCGATCATTCCCAGTGCCGTTCTTGACCAAAAATCCTTTCAACAGCATCAGCAGCAGCAGCTGTGCAGTCCGGTGCAGCAGCAAACGGTACTCCTGCTGACAAGTCCTAAACTTTTGAGCCATCAACAGCAACAACAGCACTCTCCTAGTCAGAAGGCGAAGACCACTACCACTCGGAAGTTGCCCACCGTTCAGACGACACTGACGCTGAACAGCATGGCAAATTTAGGAGTAGGTAGCAGCAACAACAACACGACAAATGGAGCAAAGGGCAACATTGGCAACAACATTGGCAAAACTGTAAACACCAAAGCTCTCTCACCGGTGGTCAAAGTGAAGTCAACGCCTTCAAGTGATCAGGCCACACAGTGCGACGACCACCCGCAGATGCAAAAAACACAAGAGGAAAATGTTATGACTGCTGCTAACCTGAAACGAGAAGAAGAAGGGGAAAACCAGTCCTCACAGGTGAGCCACCAGAATGAGCCGTCCTCATCGCGGACACAGGAAAACTCGCCGGTTGAAAACGTCGCAATTGAACGCCCTTCAAGGCCTTCTTCCTCTTCCTCCTGTGGCTCGCTGAAGATAGCCGAAGACGAGGATGAAGAAGAGGAGGAGGAAAACAGCCCAGAACGAACTGCTGAACAGGACAATGAAACGGAGAACAGCATCAATGACGCCTACTCCTCGACCGAGGCCACCGAGGTGGCAGACAACGGCAGTCAGTGCTCGGTGAACGAGGCGGAAATGGCCGATGAGGCGGAGGCGGAGGGAAAAGCGCAAAGTTGTCCCACCAGCGATGGAGAAGATAAGTCGATGACTGGGGCATCAGAAGTAAACAGGAGCAGAAACGGCAGCAGCCAAACATCAACGACGACGAACAAACAGCAGCAGGGCAAACAGCAGCAGGAGGACAAGGAGGGCTACCAGTCCAGCTACGGATCACAGTGCCACTTTACCGACACAGAGGATGAGGAGGAGGAGGAGACGGAGCTGCTGAGCACAACCGGCGAGAGTGCAATCAACGGCGGCCAGGAGATTAAACTTGTGCGGAAGAACGGTCTAACAAAGGCGGCCTTTGATCTGATCAACAATCGCCTTCTCGGCAGTGACTGCGGCGAGGACCAGACCACCAATGACTCATGTGCGGGGGATGAGGAGGAGTATGAGTATGAGTATGAGGATGAGGAGGAAGAAGAAGAAGAAAGACAGACGAGAGAGGGCCATGAAGAGGAGGCCAGCAATGACAGCAGCGGCCACGCCTTTGGTGCCCTGCAGATGACACCGTCGCCCTCTGGATCGACTGCCAGCTCGGCTCAGATGGAGCCGGAGTCGACGACCAACAGCTGGGCGGCTGCCAAAGGTAGGCAGCCATATTCTTGTTTTTATCTTTTGTAAGTTAACACATCTTCTCCATTAATTAATTCACAGAAAAAACGATAACGAACCTTCGCGACAAGCGCTTCTACAATGGCATCGACCTGGAGCCGATTCGCCTCTTTGCCCGAGAGTTCAAGATCTTCCGTCATGCGCGCGGGCTGACGCAGTCGCAGGTGTGCCAGGATTTGGCCGTCAAGACGGACGGACAGTCGTACAGTCAGAGTGCCATTTGCAGGTAGATTTAGTAGTTGATAAGCAGCTGTAAAACAGATTACTAAAACCAGAACATGTTTTCATTTTGCTTTGTTTTGTAGATTCGAAAAACTGGACATTACGCCGAAAAGTGCCGTCAAGATAAAGCCCGTTCTGGAGAACTGGCTGCGAACGTCAATGGAGAAGTACCCGCCCAGTAATCAGCACCCCGCCTATGAGTCTACTCTGGTGGAGAGCCTCAGGGAGCGAGTACACAAGGCGGTGGCGACTGGAACAGTTCAGCAGCAAAATTTCCTAGTCAGTAAAAGTGGTGGTGGTGGTGGACTGGAGCAGGCGATCAAAGAGGAGGACACGACCATAAGCTCGCTGAGCAGCGGCGGCAGTTCTGCAAATTGTCTCCTCCTGGAGCCGGGAAAGAAGCGCAAGAAGCGCACCTCCTTTTCCCATGAGCAGCTGAAGGCGTTGAATCACTTTTTCGAGAAGACGCCCAAGCCGAGCAGCGAGGAGATGACGGAGATTGCCAAGGTGCTCTGTGCTCACGACTCGAAGATTAATCGCGACGTGGTGAGAGTGTGGTTCTGCAATAAGCGACAGGCGCTGAAGGCGAAGAGGCCAAACGGCATGGACGACTCGCCGACGCCGTCGCCCTCCTCCATGCCGATGATCACCGAATCGTCGTCGTCGAACCACCACCAACGAATCCTCCCATTCACCACCAGTGGAAGTGCTGATGGTGGGAACAACCTGATGACCTCCACAAAGCCGTCAACACTGAACGCCAGCAGCTTCAACCTGTCCACCCAAACGCTCCGACCAATCGACCAGAATGCTCTGACGCCCAAGATAGTCAACCTGACGACTAGCACTCAATCTGGTGGTGGTCTCCAGCTGACAGCCACCACCTCCAGCCACCTTCCCTTCGCCTTTCCCTCTCCGGTGTCTGCCATTCCACTGGCACTCTCCAACTCTCCGTCAATCACCTCCAAAAACGGCATCCCCCTCTCCATCGGCTCCTCCTCTATGATGCGTGCCTCGCTGCAAACACTGACTGCAAATCCTACCCTAGGTCTGGCCGGTCAACCGCAAATGACCTCCATTCGAACGCCCATTGTGACGGCCTTTACCGCAGTAGTCAGCAGCAACACACCCAACACCAACGCCATCAACAACAGCAGTAAAGCGCCCACAAAATAGCAGCCGTTTTCATTGATTGGTTCAACGAGCTCAGTTGTAAACTCTCTCTTTCTCTCAGGATCTCTTAAACCCAGTACCTCAAACTTCCAATCTGTGTTCATCAACGACAACATCTCAAACTTCTTCTTCACCTCACTCATTACCTTTGCTTACTCATTACCTGTACATAATACCGTTTTGTATTACAACTTGTAGAAAGTAGTCATTCATTCAGCTCTAATGTATTAATTCTTAATCTCCTTGTTCTTATACCCTTCACCATCAGGACTCAAAAGCCTGTTCATTTAATAAAAAAGCACATCTATCTCAAACTCAAAACAGTTTTTCAACTCTAGATGCCAAAAGGCACTTTATTATGAAATCTTGACACACATAAAAGCGTGTCACACTACTCGCTACTACATAGGAGGGAACATATAAACTGGAAGGTTATCAGAGGGCGTGCTGACCACACACTACACAGAGTGGGCGGCAAAAGTAGCGGTCACAACCATGGTCGGTTTTCAAGTAGTGGAGGGGGGCACAATTCACAACGATGAGCCCTTGAAAATGTAGCAGGCAAAATATAGTGAGAAAATAGAAATGTCAAATGGTGGACAAATTTGTAGCTGAAAATGGTAGGGTAAGCTGCTTGGCAAGTCACAACCTTTAGGATCGCAGGTGCAGAAAACTAAAACAAATTAAAACGACAAAAGCAGGCATGGAGGTAAACGAGCTAAACCAATGGTAATAATGTCCATGCACAATGCTACGCTTAATACTTTAATTTAATAGCAAAAATAAAACTTTAAATTAGGCAAATAGGCATTCTCTAGCAATAATAGGTAGGCCTATAGGTAGAGGCGCACTGGGATGAAAAGGAAGGAAGGAAAGTAAGCAAGTGATGACGAAAAGAACAAGTATGAAACAAAAAGAGTAAAGAGAGGCGCATTCAAATGATACGATAGAAAAGGAGGAGGAAATTGTGTGCCTGTGGTGTTGGAAAGGAGACAAAAAAGTAAAGTAAATGAGACAAATCAGAGTAAGTCAGAAGAAGAGGAGCAGAAGAAACGGAAGTTGTGGTTGTGTGTTTGTAAAAGCTAGGGGTTGTGTGTTTTGGTATGTGGTGCACCTCAAAGCAGGGGAGCACAACCGTAAAATGGCAATAAATAAGGAATTTTCAGAAGCACAACACACAGGTAATCTGAGGAAGAGTGCTTCTATTTGGTAATAAGTGCTAGAGGTGTGTGTGCCTGTCGGTTTATAAAGTGGTTGGCTAATTGAAAGTTAATTTTAAACGGTGACAAACGTTGGTGTGTGAATGTGTTGAGTGTTGTTAATCTAACCTGGTTGGAAGATGAGCTTTCTTGCAAAATAGTTAAAGTGTAGTCATTCTCAGCTGACGGTGTGAAAACGATGGGAAGAAAGAGGATATTCTTTAGATTGGTTCTGGGGCTTGTCTACAAATGAAAAACAAATTCGGTTAGCAAATGGCCCTATTTTTAGCTTCCAGTTGTCACAGTACCTCGAGATTGCAAGTCATGGTCAATGGGTAACAGGTAAAACACATGCACTGCTGCTTTAGTTGTTTTGGTTGCCAGCGTTCTCCTACATTGTCAAACAAATACAGATTAGTTCAAGTGATTTGTACAAAGTTGTTGAAAATCATACCGGCAAGACGAAGCTGATATCATCCCAAGGATGACGGTACAGACCTTGCTTCAGTCGCTTCTGATCAAGGTAGTGGCCAATGAAGCCAATCGTACGGCCGAGGACAAAGAGTCCGTTGAGGACGCCAATGTCCAGGTACTCCTGAGCCTCTTCAGCGGTGAAGCAGCCGCTGCTTCGCAGCAAGTCCACCACACATGTGGCCACCACGCCGTCCACGTTCAGAATGAGGTTTGGTTTCTGAAATGAACCCAAAAATTAAGCAAAAAGTTGCACAAAAATACTCCTGAACAAACCTTGGAAGTGGTGATCTTCTCCACCTGGAGCGCATAGTCGAGGACGGCCGTCGAGGGGAAGGTCTGCTTGACGTAGTCCTTCATCAGCTTGACGCGCATGTCCGGATTGTTGATCGACTTGACGCGGTGGCCAATGCCCATGATCAGCTCGCCCTTCTTCCGCATCTGATTGACAAACTCCATGGGAATGGTGCCAGAGTCATAGGCCTGACTGAACTGCCGGGCGCTGGCGTCCAGGGCCCCTCCAAAGCGGTCGCCAATGGTGAGCAGGCCGGAAACCAGTGAGGAGACGAGGTCCTTGCCGGCGCGAGCGCAGACAATGGTGTTGTGGGCGCCAGAGACCGCCGGGCCGTGATCGGCCGTCACCATGAGCACCATCTCAAAGAACTTGGTGGCGTACTGCGGCAGCCGTCGCTGGAACCAGAGCAGCGCCAGCGTGCCGCCAATGCCCAGCTCCTCCTTGATGACGCGGGTAATGGGAATGCCCGCGTATGTCAGCTCATTGCCGCGCTCGTCGCAGATGGAGGTCATGAAGGAGGCGGGCTTGCGAATGATGCCCAGCTCGCGCGCCCAGTCGTAGTCCATGGGCACGGTGGGCGGCGGCACCTCCTCCTTGAGGAGGATCACCTTGTTGGCCACCAGCTGGTCAAAGACGTGGCCAATGGTGCTGCCCAGGTCGTTGAAAGTGTCGGGGACGAAGGCGCCCGTCTCGCGCAGCGCCCGGTTCTTCGCCGCCGCCGTCTCGCGCTCCGAGTTGGCGCAGGCGCCAGCGTGGCCAAACTGCACCTCGGAGTTGAACATGCCGGCGCAGGTGCCGACGCACCAGGCGACCAGCGGCTTAGTGATCTGCCCGTCGCGAATCGCCCGACAGACGTCGTACTCCTCAATGCCGCCCACTTCGCCCAGCAGCACCAGCATCTTCACCTCTGGCTCGCGCTCGTAGCGCAGCAGGTGGTCGAGGAAGGTGGTGCCCGGGTAGCGGTCGCCGCCAATGGCCACGCCCTCGTAGACGCCATTAGTCGAGCGGGAGATGATGTTGTTTAGCTCGTTGGACATGCCGCCCGAGCGGGAGACGTAGGCGACGCTGCCCGGCCGGTAGAGCTTCGAGCTGAGCAGGTTGTCCATCATGCCGCCGGTGTTGCCGATCTTGAAGCAGCCCGGCTTGATGCCGCCCACCGTCGCCGGCCCGATGATGGTGACGCCCTTCTCGTGCGCCGTCTTGATCATCTTCCGCGTCAGGTTCTCGGGGATGCCCTCGGCGATGATGGCGATGCTGCGAATCTGCGGAAAGGAGAGCGTCTCCATGGTGGCGTCGTAGGCGGAGCGCAGCGAGGCAAAGTTGATCAGCACCGAGGCGTCGGGGTGCTTCTTCATCGCGTCCGCCATGTTCTTGTACACCGGAATGAGAATCTCCTTGTGGCCCCAGTAGAACTTCTGCTTGTGGTCACCGGTGAAGGGGTACACCATGGCCACCACCGACCAGTGCTTGCGCGAGCAGGCAAAGTCAAAGTCCATCGTCGACTGGACGGCCCGACTCTGCATGCCCCAGACGATGGCCCGCGTGCGGTTCGTGAACAGCGGCTCGCTCTTGCCGTCCGCCTCGGCGAAGCTCTCCTCAATGGAGCGCTGCGCCGTCGGCGACTGCACCTTGGGAAAGTTGGGGGTGGCCGTGTTGATGGCCGGAGAGGGCGTCGCCCCGTTGGCAAAGGCCTCCGTGCCCATGTGGCTGGGCAGGGAGAAGTTGGCCGTGGTCAGTTTCGACTCGGGCAGCTTGGGAATCTCCTTGCGCTTCAGCGCCATCGCCACAATCGCCGTCATGTGCGTCTCCGGGCCGAAGACGTGCACCGGCACGCCCAGCGTGTTGCCCGTCTCGCGCATCACCCTTAGGCCCTCCTGGTAGTTGGGGCCGGCGCGGCGCACAAAGATGGTCACGTTGTGCTCAATCAGCTTGCTCTGAAACTCGCGCAGCGCCTTCACAATGCCCTTGAAGGTGCTGGCGACGTTGGTGAAGTTGGCAATGCCGCCGCCGATCAGCAGAATCTTCCCCTCGGGGTGCTTCTCCTTGGTCATCAGCGAGAGGATGGTCTTCGCGTACTCGTACGTCTGCTGCTCCGAGGGCGCCCCGGAGTACTCGCCGTAGTTGGCCAGCTCGGCGGCGCCGCCCAGCTCGCAGATGGTGTCGGCGTAGATGACGGAGGCGCCGCCGCCGGCGACCATCGTCCAGATGCGGCCGGCCTTGTTGAGGATGGTTAGCTTGAGGCTGGCGCCCGACTTGGCGTCCAGGTCGGCGATGTAGGCCTCCTCGGGCAGGGCGTCACGGCCAAAGGGCGGCGGAAAGTCAATCTCGCCCCACTTTTGCTTGCACAGGTACTCCGCGGTGGCGTCCAGCTTCGCGGCCAGGTCGAGAATGAAGATGGAGTCCTTGGTGACCACTGAAAGAAAAAACAGTGTTAGTCATAATAAAAAATGAATATCGAAATCGGACCATACCGAGTGGGTTAATCTCCAGGTAGGTGAAGAACAGATCAACGTAGACGCGGTAGAGGTCGAGGATGAAGTTGCCCACCCGCTCCTGCTTCTCGGCCGACAGGTGCACCAGCAGCGTCTTTTTGACGGCCGCCTCTGAGAGCGTCTCATCGATGGGCACCTCCAGCTTGAGCGCCTTCGCGTCCACGTCGCCAATGTCGACGCCGCCCTGGTGGTGAAAGAGAATGGTGTCGCCGTAGCGGTGTGAGTAGATGCACACGTAGGCCTCCTCCTCGTCGGCGTGCTTCACAAAGGGCTCGATGATGAAGGTGCGCAGCTTGCCCACGGAGTTGCCGATCTAGATTGCAGAAATCAGAAAGTTGTCATTGTTAGAGAAAAGCTGTGAAAGTTGAGCCTGCTGCTGTTGCTGCCGCCCTACCTGAATATCCTTCAGCATGTGACTGTTGATGAACTCCTTGACGCCCTCCAAGTTGGTGTTCACCTTCACCAGACCGAGCTTGCCTCGACGCTTGATCAGCTGGTCGGGCTTCACGACCAGTGGCTGCAGTGAAGTAAAGTAAACAAAGAAAGGTTAGCATTGGTGATCGCACTTGATTTCAGCAGCTTACAGTGGTGTTCAGCCATGGGTGCTCGTTGCCGAGATTCGCCAAGTTGGTCTTCTCATCGACGGAGACAAATCTCGACGGAGTGGCCGCCGTCGGTGTGAGGAATTTGTTCAACAGGCCTTTGCCTGTTACTTCAAGAATAGGCTTTGCAGACATCTTGCAGGTAGGTGAAATGAATTCAGTGAGTGCTGCTCACTTGGTCAGAAGAGAAGAAAGAAGAGAGGTGCTGCTGCTGTTCAGAGGGTTCTATTTGGAGAGAAGGAAAAAGAGAAAATATAAGCACCGAGAGTAGTCAAAGATAAGAGACGCGCCGCCGATTCACGTTCATGTGTTCTGCTGAAGTTCAAGTGTCTCCAGCAACAGTAGCACTAGCACACAACACTTCAGTCAAAACATTGGCACCCACACAGCAGCAACAGCAGCAGCATATGGCGCCGAAGCTGTCGAAGGCGGCTGCTGCGGATGGCGTGATAACACCACCGGCGACACAGACACAATAAAAAAGTGTACAACTTTGACAAGAGTGACTCATACCAGCAGATAGTGAGGGTGAATGAGTGAGTGCTTGTAGCGGTGGTGGACGGTGTGAGTTGGCGGCAGTGCACGATACGGTACGATACTGAAAACTGGTGATGAGAATGAGTGAGAAAGAGACTAGGAGAGGATAGTGCGGCAGACCGCTGAACTGGGCGTCATGTGTCAGATGACTGAGCTGTCAACTGCTTAAATGGCAAAAGACCGAAAGAAGAAGAAGATGAAAGTAGACAATGGCAAACACCAACAGAGAGCCGACAGCAGCGACAATTCGAATGTTGTGTGGGCAATTTGTAGTACAGCACAGCACACAAAACCAAATGGTAAGGTTACAGCACAAACAACGGCCGCTTGTTAAGATCAACAACAACAAGTGCTGCTGCTGATGTGAAAGTCAATGAGAGTGCCGAATGAATGAGCGCTCGTCACCCTGGTGACTGCTGCTAAATACTCTCGGGAGGTTTGAGGCAGTTAAGAGTGAAAGAGAGAGACTGAAAGCGCGAAAAGAAGTTGAAGCCACGAAGAGCTGGCGTGCAAGTGAGATGACGAGGCACTGGCACTGCTAGTGCTGGTGCTTCTAACGGCAGTGGTCGTAGTGTTGAGCTCAGCAGCAGAAGCGACGGCAGCAATGGTTGCGATCATCACACTGCACTGTGTTTTTCGCAGCCGTCGCACAGAGTGAGCCCAGCTATCGATAGATGCGAATCACCACCACACTGCTGACGAGCCAACGAGACAGGGCACCGGTGTGAAATTGCCTGCCTGCCTGCCTGGTTAGTGCTGCTGTGCTTCCAACACAACAGCAGCAGCAGACGACACAGAGCAGTCTGGAGCTGCTCTTGGTCCGTCGGTATGGCGTCCAGGCTATCTCCCTTTCCTACTCACCTCGTGGGATGCACTCTGCTGTTGAGCGTTTCAGCTTCAGCACTGCTTTACAACTGGCGCCCAACAGCAGCAGCAGGCAGACAACAGAGTGGTATGATTCGCCCGGACAGACTGACTGGCTGGCTCACCAGAGTGGGGCGATTGTTGACAAGAGCAGCATCAACTACAATAGCAGCAACACCAGTGTCAGTAGTATCTGTCCGCCGACGACTGCTCAGATCTCTCCGTTTCACTCACTCGCTCACTGCACCGGCAATCGATGGAAAGCATGACAGCCTTTTACCAGAGCGAAAGCTACCGATGAGGTGATCTCGAGAGTAGTGGCGAGACCTGGCCCGGGCGTGCACCAGCAGCATCAGCAGCGACAGCATCACCGCCTGACGCGTGCATATCTTCTCCTCTCTCTGCAACCCTGGTGAGCGTCTGCTCTGAAAGTGGCTCGTATCATGACATAATCTGGTCATAAACTGTTACTCAAAATCTTCCTACTTCAAATGTTGTTGAGAAATTACTTTAATGAAATTAAAGAAAACCTGCCTGTTGTTTCAAGGTAAAAGGCTGAGTACCTTTAATTCAGCTGACTAAAAACCTAAAGGTCAAATACCAAATGATTTTCTAAAACAAAAAAATCATTTCATAGAGCAGCACCAATCTAATCACCACCAAAGTGTGCCGCGCTATCAGGTATCAGGAACTGCTGATAGCGAGAAACTTCATTTCCAGTTACCAAACTGGCTAGCTAAAAATAAAAAATAGTCCCATTGTGTTTTCATCAGAAAAATAAAATGACAAAGCCAGGCTGAGTGCACATGCAACAAAACACTGCCATCATCCTCATCCTGTTGACCACACACACGGTGACGATGCCATTTGCTGTTTTAAAACGTCTGCACTTCACCAATCGATATCCCTCTGCAGCAGCAGACTGAATAGTCGGCAGAGTAGTCGACGTGACGATTAGATAGTGCCCGACGATGCTACCTAGTCTACATGCCTAGTCAAAACACGTGTAAGGCGAGTGTCCGAGGTGACAAAAAACGGCAGCAACTGGCCTCGTGGCTGACAACTGTCACTGAGTAAGTCTCTGTCTCTGTAGGTTCTATAAATATGACACACAGTAGGTAGTTATGCAATGCAACAGGCAGCAGTAGGCGACAATCAATGCTAAATTAGGCAAAGTAGGTAGCAGACTCATTAACTCTCCCTCTCCGGCGACAACTTGTCGAGCATATGTCGTCGTCGTCGTCGTCGTCGTTGAGGAAGGAAAGTGAAAGCAAAAAAACAAGTGAGCAAGTCAGTAGAGCAAATCGACGCCAAGTGCAACTGAGTGAAAGGAAGAAGAGGAGGACATGAACACAATTGCTGTGTGCGCGAGCTTTTTGCTCAGATTCAGCACTGTCCAGCTGACCGGAAGCAGAGTGCAGAGTGCTGTTGTCCGTTCGTTAAACAAATCAACAGGTGGTGGAAATATTAAATATAACTACCTAACTAGATTTAGTTAGGACTACGGCTAAACAACAAAAAGAAGAATGGTGAAAATGCAAACTACTTGACAAAAGAGAGGTTAGATAGCTTTGGCGACTTTCAACAGACAGAGAACTTTAAAACAACACAAGAGCTCTCTCAAGCGCTAGATAAAGTGTCAGGCACCTCAAACCATGCTTCAAGTTTACAGCTCTGCTTGCAAAATTGTAGTGCACTTGTAGAAACAAAAATTAAGCATAAAACAAGTCTTAAAGTTAAAAAGGGTGTTTCGATATGATTATCATATTGTCAGATTGAAGTGAATAGAAATTAGGATTCATCTTTCAGTAAAAAATGCTTATAATTAAGTCGGACTATAAAATCTATACTAGTTTAACACAAAAAAACTAAAGTAGAAAAGCGTTATAAAACAAAATGGTTAAGTTTTCAAGCACTTCAACGCATGTTAAAATGTGCTCAAGGTAGAAAGAATAGAAAGATAGTAAATGGAAGATAAGAATTTACGTCAATGAATGCGCAGGCGAGGGTCAAAGGCTGGTGGTGGTGATGGCGATAGTGCACGTGTTCCGTCTGACGAAGAACAAATGAAAAAATCGACAAAGTAGCAGTGACAAACGCACCAAAAGTGGAAAATCACGGGAAAACTACAATTCAAAAAACTGAAAGATGACAGTAGGTGAAAGCCGACAGCAGCAGTTGATGAGCGATTGGCAAGAGGAGACACACTAACTTGTAAGATGTTATACTCTCGTCGGTGTGAGTGTGTGTCTTCGCAGGCAAATAATGATGATGCCCTAGGTGTGTGTGCCCCACAGCTAGCCAGCCAGTGGGACAGTGGGAAGTTTGTGTAGTACTACTGCTGCTGATGGTAGAAGATGATTGCAGAAGAAAAAAGTACCAAGTTAATGAGCAGAAAGAGCGAAAGAAAGAGAAAGAGAAAGCGGCAAGACGCTGGAGCTCTCTGAAGTGAACACACTCCGCACTCAGGCTGACACTCCAGGCGCCACGTCAGAATGGCAATTTTTTACTGACGTCAGTGGTCGACGCAAATTGATCACACAGTGGCTAACCAGTGGTTAAGAAGAGTGGTGCACCTCCTCAGTCGCACCAGTGGAGCAACAAGCTCACGGTCGAAATACAAAGTGTCCTTTTCATTCATTGAGCAAATTGGTTGGTTACCTGCTAAGGGATACCACTGGCAGATGACCACTGCTAGATAGAGAGTTGCCATTGTCTACCAAAGTTAGATTGACTAGGAAAAGCAATGAGGTAAATGGAAAGTTGATTCAACAGAGACCGCAGGAGAGGAGAGCATCACTGCAAGTGAAATTGCATTTTCTTTTTCGGGACGCAGTGATATGTGAGACTCATCCTTTGCACTCGGACAGGTTTTCGACAGATGGTGGTAACTTATCTGTTGATGCTGTGTGCAAGTGAGCACACTCAGTGTGTACTCAGTGTTCGCAACCTGGAAACAGCAGCCTGACTGGGCTGACCTAAAGACGAGATGATCAGCATGCTAAAGTAGCAGCAGGTGAAAAATTGCCGTCCGCTGATCGTCTGACAAGCAGGCAGCAAAGAGATGGACGACAGAAGACTGACCGCTGCCTGAGAAAAGGGCACCTCCTAACCGAAAAGAGAAAGACTGACCAAGTTTTTTTCCGATAAGGAAAGAAGAAGACAGGCACAGTTTCCCCAGATTGCGCATAAAGCATCCCAATTTGATTCGTACAAGGAGAAAGAGAAAGAAAGAGATTTGTGGCCATTTGGCGTCGTCTATCTATGCGCCAGGAGTGCTCGGACGAGAGAGTGCATTCTTTGCGAAAGGAGAGAAAGACTTACACTCATAAGCTCAGCAGCAGTTTCATTAAGCATGGCAGTTTGGTCAACAACAGTTGTACACAACTGCGCTTTTTGCTGTAGTGGAAAAGGCGAAAAGTTGGTCTGCGCCACTGTACACACACACACACACACAACTGATCTCCCAGTGGGTATTTTTTCCGTGCCTGAAGCAACGACACTTGAACACCGACACTTGATGCATCCAGTGTGCCCCCTCCTTCCTCCTCCTCTTCCTCCTCCTCCTCCTCCTCAGTCTACGGTGGCCATGAGAAGACAATGGACAGAGAGCAAATGAGCTATGTCCAATATGAGGGGACTTTCCCGATCAAAGTTCAACCAGTGAACAAACAGACAGACAGCAGTTGTGCACCACTTGAAAAGGCCCATTTGCATCATCGTTATCAGAAGCCATCGAAAAAGTAACACACAGAAATATCTAGGCATTGACAAAGCGAAAGCGACACTAGACAACACAAAATATTGTTTTTTTTCAATATTGTCTGCTGCTGCTGCTTTCGTGTACAAACAGGAAAAAGATAGCAAAATGGTAAACTCACACGGCACTTTGCTGAGAGAAAGAGAAGTTCAGGCACAGAGTAGCTGTAGCTGTGGTGGTGGTGTAGGACGCTAATAGAGCCTACAAAGCGGTGAAAAAAGTAAAGTCACATATACTAATTATGACAACCGTTTTGCCTATTGAGGACAAAACTGTGGGGACAAAAAAGAGACGCTAACGTGAGTAAAAAAGGCTTAAGCGGAAAAATTTGTTGCTTTTAGAAAAATGTGATCTCGAAAAGCTACCTGACAAAGTCCCTGACGAGTGAAAGATTGTGACGGTGTTTCAGTGCAAGGGCAGTCTTTGGCTACTGACAATTAATGCTTCAAAGTCATACTATCATTTTGTTTTATTTAAAACACAAACAAATCTAGCAGCTTTCCATAAAGTGGCAAGCTATCCGCTCCGTCAGTGAAGCCAGTTCAATGGAAGGATATATGCGCAAAGGTCCGCTTGTGCATTCCACTGTTGGCAGTTGTACTTTCCTGTATGAAAAACATTGCACTGAGAGAAAACGAGGCAAAATACAAAAAAATCTGCCTAGTGATGCGGCCGGCAAAGTGATTTAAAGTCAGATGCAATTTGAAAATAATGTAAACTTCCCGGGTTACTAGGCAATATAAACTTACATAAAAGAGTGAGATACCAGAGTAAATATCTCATTGATTCTCTCTCTGATTGTCAAAGTTGAAGTGCACAGTAATCATACATGAAAGTGTCAAAGTCAATGTTGCGACAAAAAATGCTCCAACAGCTTGAGTTGACAATAAAATAAGTGCACTCGTACTTACCAAATAAAGCAAGTGTTTGCTTTTTCAGTGTTTTGAAGTCTATTTTCAAAAAGAAAGAGAAAAATACAGTGGTCAGAGAGATGAACTTTTTAAAGTGAGCACAAAGTTGCTATACCGTAGTAAATTGCAGAGTTGACGAATGAAAGGCAGCACAGACACAACAGAAAAAAAGTTGACAGATGAAATAGCAGTTGGATGACGATGATGATGTACGAAATGGACTTGAAGCGACTCGAGTGATCGGCGTCTTATATACACAGAGCTAGTGGAGATTATTATCAGCCAGCTGCAGATGAGATAGTTGTTGGTGGTGTTGTTGTTTGAAGCAGCTGTTGAGAGGGATGCTGCTGCTGCTGCTCTGATCTAATCCCCTTGTTATCACCGATAACAGACAAAAAGAAGAAAAGTCGACCAACGGAGGGAGAGAAAGGAAGGACAGTCACCGATCTAGTCAACGACTATCATCGCCTAATAGTGACGGACGCTGGAGATGATCGGGTGTTGTGTTGTAATGTGTGATGAATGATGATGCTTCGCCGAGGATGTTGTCGCCGAGTCTTTGAAACAAACTACACAACAGTTGCTGGTCGCGGCGAGTGCTGCTGCTGGCTGGGGTGATGTGTGATGTACACGTTGCGCCACGGCTGAAGATGTCTTAGTTAGTTTTAGTTAGTAGGTTGTGCGAAGCTGGTCGTGGTGGTAAGAAGACTAAAGACGACGGCTGCTGCTGGCTAAAGGAGAAAGGAACGAGTCGCTGTTGTTGTGTGTCTTTCTCCAACTCCGTCTCAACTTCCCCAGCGCAGTCAGTCAGAGGGAGAGAGAGTCCTGTCCTGGCACTCTTCTTCTGCTTGCCACTCTCCGTCAGGTGAGTTCACCTACTTGCCAGTCGCTGGTGCTCTCTTTGCTGCTCTCTGACTGTCTCTGTCAAACGTGTTTTTCTTGCGTTACCTTACTCTTCTTTCGGGCAGTTGCGTCACAGTGGTGGAACCAACAAAACAGAGAGTGAGTGGTCAGAGAGCACAGTGGGGCTCAAGGAGAGAGTGGTACTCTGCTGAATATTTTCTTGAAGAAATCGGGAATTCCTGGTGTAGCTGGAGAGGGTGATGGCATTAGATTCTGAGACAGAACAATAGCCTTAACTTACCGATCGCGTGGAATGGTGGCTTCAAAAACACTGGCTTCTCAACTGTCAACCGAAATGATGTCCGCTCTTGACAACACCTGGCACTCTCTTCACCATTCACCGGGATGGATTGCCTTATCTAGATCTCGGGTCACCTTAGCACCTTGCCACCCTGTCACCGATGGACAGTGTCACAACAAAGTGTGTAACTCGTTGACTTCTGCGAAACCAGACCAGAGCTTTGTTGACGGTCGATGTAAACACACACACACAAATCGGCAACTGAAGTGAAGTGAGAGAAGTGTGTGCAGCAGCTCAGAATGCGCCCGGCGCTGCTACGCATGCACCAAGAGCACAGAGCACACTGAACTGAACAGAATCGCCGCAAAACACAGAAAGAGAGAACTGTACACCGTAGAATGGCACCGGATTTCAATGTCAAATGGAAGGCGACCTGAATTGTGTGGCGGCAGAAGGTTTCACGCGCCGGTAGAGGTAGTGCAGCGCCGATGAAGTAAGACGAAGAAGAGGAGAAGTGCTCACAAGAGCAGTGTGAAAGTCGATCAAGTGTATTGAAATTATCGTGGCGATAGGTTTGTTGTGTGGATCGTCATCAGAGTTAAATTAAATTACAATGTTGTTGTTACATTACAAATATACTCGAGTTAGGCAAGCAAAAAATGAGTTGTTAGCTTGTTAGCATCCAAAAATGAGTCGCTGCAGAAGAGGACAAGTGCTGGCTCTTCGGATCTGACCTTCCGAAGGGGCAGAAGACGGGTCGTCAAGAATGTTTCGTTTACTGCTGTTGCTGCTTTGGGTTGAATTGTAGATGACCCCCGGAAAGTGGCGGTGAATAAAGTCTAGGTGGTTGGCCACCTTCACAAAAAAGTTCACGTCACCGGGATGGCAGCCCTCGCGAGACATGCCAGAGACGATGCCGATCTGCTTGCCGTCCACCACCAGGACGCCACCAGAGTCGCCCTATTTAAAAGTAGAATTACAAGAAAAACAAAGAGACACCCTCTCAACTTACATTACAAACCGTCCTGCCGCGCGTCTGCGTCATCAGAAAGTTTGCATTGACCGACCTCGCGCGGCAGCTGTTGATCAGCCGCGTGGACATCGCCTGCAGCGACGGACTGTAGGTGTAGGCGCTCTGGCCGAAGCCGTACACCACCGCCGCCATGTTACAGTGCCCACCTTCCGTCTCCAGGGCAATCGGTCGAGCGGTGTGATCGTCCACTGGGCTGGCCAACTGGAGAATGGCAATGTCGGCTGGGCTGACGCCTCCTCGGTACTGCGGGTGCACTATCACCCGACTGACGTTCGCTTTTTTGAACTGGTACGATCGGCGAGGGGGTGGTGATCTACCACCAGAAGAGGAGGAGACCACCTGGTCGTCATCGTAGGTGGTGTACTTGCGAGCCGTCCCGTAGACGATGAAGTCGACGCCCTCCAGGACGCAGTGACCGGCAGTGAGCACCTTGTCGCGGTCGATCAGCGATCCAGTGCAGAATGACTGGCCCTTGAGGACGAGCTGGACGGCAAAGGGCGCAGATTCGATGGCCACCGACTGGCCGCCCACCAGGCGTTTTATTCGGTGGTGATGCTGCTGCTGAAGGTGGTGATGATGGCGATGGTGAAGTTGTTGGTGGTGATTTGTGGGAAGTGGTGTCAGCGGCTGAATTCCACTGGTGAAGAGAAGTGCCCCCAAACAGACGGTGGTCGTGGTGGTCAGCAGTGATGGAAACATTCTGTTGTTGCGGTTGGATGGCATCACCAAACACTGTCCGACCATTTTCTCCTCTTTTATGTACCCTTATCACAACAACAAGGATGGCATGACCGAAACAATACAAATGAGTCAAGTTCATCTTTAATCTTTAAACTGTTCAGTTGCGCTCATGTGCTGATTTATTCGCTCAAAATATCACAAGGGGTTAAAACTACTAAAAGCAAATAAATGAATCTCCGCTTCTTTTCACAGGTTTTTAAGCAATTTTTTGTACTTTTTGCTCTTTGACCTAGAGTTTGGCATTTCTTTACGTATGAAATCTAAAATTGAAAATGTAAAATCAGATAGTATTTTTTGTTAGTTCACAAAAACTCTAGTACCAAGATGGCTGGCCACGCTGACAAAGAGATCTCTCTTGCCTCGAACACAGGAGCTTCTCGCCGTCACGCCAATGAGTCGGTAGTCCGCAGAGACCAAACTTCCGCCTGAATCACCTGTAGAATAAATCGACTTTAATCTAAAAACCATCAAAATACCCAAACTCGCTCATACCCGCACAAACAGTTCGGTTCTCCCTCTGCGTGGCAATGAACTTTGCCCGTGAGTCAGTCCAACAGCTGTCCTGTATGGCCGTCTCCATCACCTGCAAGCTCTTCTTCGCCTCCCTCTTCCGCCAGTCCTTGGCAGCCTCATGACGGTCGGCCACCTTCCCGAAGCCGTAGACGGTTACCTTTGAGCCGCATTCTATTGTCTCAAAACGACTAGCAGGCAGGGCAATCGCCTGAGCCACCCTGTCCGGCAGAATGGGCCTCCTCAGGCGGAGAATGGCAATGTCGTTGCTCCACTTGCTCGAGTCCACCCGTTGGTACTGCGGATGGGCGATGATCTTCCGAATCTTCATCACCTTGAAGGTGTTTGTTTTGGCAGCTGCTGCACGTGCCGAGTAGAGCCGCGTCGTACCGTAGGCGATAAAGTCGACGCTCTTCAGTGTACAGTGCGCACAGGTGAGCACCAGATCGGGGGCTATGATTGACCCACTGCAGATGGTTTTGTTGTTGCGCACTAGCTGCACCACAAAGGGCGCATCCTCTATTGTCAGCACCTGTTCACCGCCCACCAGTCGTTTGACGAGGTGATGCGGAGGAGGGTGGTGCTGCAAACTATCACAGTCGACAGTCGAAGAGCTGAAGAGGACAAGGAGAAAGAGGGGAAACAGTGAAACCAAAATGGAAACTGTTTCCTGTGGCAGTGGTAGAGGATTCATTGAGAGGTAGCTGCGACGGAATTAACACAAAAACACAATCAAACTCACTCAAACTGACTCAAGCTCTTTGCGGAACTGACGAACAGAACATGTCAAATTGTGTGAGGAAAAGTGTGTGTTTTGCATTTCTGTTCATTAGCACCCAACACCACAGCATGTCGTCAGTAGTCTGTCGTGAATGAGCATTGCCGGCAATCGCGATTGCATAGACAACAGCTGTAGACACCAGTACGTTTGAACATTGACATTGACGTCTGATCGACTTTTTAGTTAACACAGCAGTGGGGCTAGTAATTGGTTGCTTCCTTCTACAAGCTCCGTCTGCAAGGCCAAACTGCAGCAGCAGCAGCAGCTTGCCTTCAATTCTTCAACTACCCGTTACAACTGGTTGCAGTATTCTGTGCACTGTACAGCAGTTTTATGACTTATAATTAGCATTTGTGGTTGGATTAGCAGTCGGTGTGTGCACTACTGTGTTGTAGTGGAAGTTATGTACAGGTGTTGCCTGGCAGAGGGAGAAAGAGAGAGAAAAAAAAAGAGAGGAAGAAAGAGAAAGAACAGTAGAGGTCACTTTTTGCCGCCTAAACATAGTGTCTCGTACTGCTGAAGCACTCGGCGGCTGAAGGGACTGCGGAAGGAGCGAAATCGATTGAGCAGTCGCTCCATTGTTGGGCAGTCCAGGTCGCCGTAGTCCACCGAGGATGACCAGTTGGGCTGTTGTTCCCCCGGTGATGGTGGTGGTGGCTGCTGAGGATGATGATTATGGCGATGAGCTGGGTCATGTTGATGCTGGTCATGGTTACGGTGTTGGTCAGCAGAATTGTCAGTGTTCGGCTTGTACGTTTCCTGCTGGTCGCGAAGGAGTTTATCGTAAAAGTACTTTTCAATAAACTCAACGTGATTCGATATTTTGACAAATAGGTTCAGATCGCCAGCCGAACAACCGGACAGACTGGTGCCCGAGAGGATGCCAATGATTCGTCGCTGATTGCCAATCAGCGGACCACCACTGTCGCCCTGTGGGAGGTGGTAGGATAAAGAGAATTTAGCACTTTACAGCAAAAAATAGAATACCACCAACCACTCACATGACAAACTGTTTTTCCGTGAATCTGCGTGACAATAAAGTCCCGATGCTTTTCACTCTGGTAGCATCCATTCTCCACTCTGGTCAGCATCGTCTGCAGCCGCTGGTTGTGCGCCTCAAACCAGCTGTGCGTGTCCCCAAAACCGTACACTCTCACCCAGTCTCCACAACTGCCCTCGTCCGGTTCCATGTTGATGGCCTGTGTGGTCATGGCAGTGCTGTAGTCAATAGGAATGGGCTCCTCCAGCTCGAGCAGGGCAATGTCATTGCGGTCGACGCCGCTCTGATAGGACGGATGGACGTGCGCCTGGCGAACTTTGGCCATTCGGAAGTAGTTCTGGTTCTGATTGAAGATGCTCCTGCTGCTGCTGCGCTGGCTGTACTTGCGACACGTTCCGTAGACCACCGAGTCAATGCCTCCCTTGGCGCAGTGGGCCGCCGTGATGATGGTGTCATCGGCGATGATGGAGCCGGTGCACTTCACCGAGCCGCCGCGAATCAGCTGCACGACAAAGGGGGCGTCGGTGATGTAGGCCGTCTCGCCGTTCACTATTCGTCTCTTTCGAACTGCACTGGAAAATGAGGAGTTTTTCTGAGCCAAAACCTTGTTGTTGTTTAAAATGATGACACTTGTTAGCAAAAGAAGGAATAGCCAAAAACAGAAATGCGTGATCATGATGAAGTGAACAAAATATTTCTAAAAACTGAGCTAAAAACTGAAAAAGCAGTGCCAGCGTTTGTAATGTTTACCCTTTTATTTTTGTTATTTGTCTTTTTCCTTATCGTCCACTAGGGGCAAACAGAAGATGAAAATCCCATGTGGCACACAGTGCAACACGATCACCAAGCACACTCAATGTCATCGAGCAAACACTGGAAACAGCAGACAAAAATGATAGCAATCACTTTTTATCACGTTCTTTTCCATCACAAAAAAGTCGCCTAGTCAACTTTGTCTAGAAAATGCCTCAAAAAACGTCCATGATTTGCCACCTTCACAAAGTAGTTGTCGTACTTGGCCAGCCGCCCATTGCTCCGCCTTTGAAGCACACCCAATCCTGTGGCGATGCCAATCTGCTGACCACCGGGTCCAATGAGAGGGCCACCGCTGTCTGCAAAGAAGGCCGTTCTCCGTTGACCATCATCATCAGCCGCCGCATTGGTAATGAGAAAATCGTCCACCGGCTGGTCACTGTAGCGGCTGCAGTTGTGCCAAACAGTACAGTTGCACCCGTTGACCAGTCGTGTGTTCATCACCTGCAGCCTCCTCTTCCAAAATTCAGTGTGCACCTGGTCGCCTTCAAAAGTTTGCCCGTATCCGTAGAAGTGCACCGTCTGATTGCAGTTTTTCCCATCTTTGCTGCTGACGCCGTAGTCGTAATCCATCTCTAACTGGACAATTCGTTTAGGTGAGACGCTCGTTGACAGTTGCAGCAGAGCAATGTCATTTCGGTGCACTGAATTGGCCTGGTAGTCTCCATAAACTAGAGCGTTGACAATGGGCAGCTTTTTGTGCCTTTGCAACCTCAGTCGGGCACCGAAAGAGGTGCATCGGGTGATGCTTCGGGAGATGACAACAAAAGAGGTGGAGTTTCTAAAATTGGAAAAAGACGATGTTGTACAAAAGGCTATCAGAAGGATAACCGCATCAAACTTACACGCAATGTCTAGCAGTCAAGACATATCTGGGTGAAACTATAGAGCCACTGCAGATGGTTTGGTTGTGCGAGTCAATCAGCTGTACAACAAATTGTCCAGCGCCTTCAGGAACGTCATCACCACCGATGACTCGTTTTCCCAATTGTCGACAGTTGTACGGTTTGAGAAGTAGTAAAAGGGAGAAAGCGGAAAGCCACAAAAATGTAAACAACGACATTGTCAAGTGAAAAATGAAAACTCAATGAATTTTCTTGCCGCTGCAAGCATGTTTTTTAGCATTTGACAACAATTCAGTTGTTACAACTGTTATGGTGGCAATCATATTTACTTTTGATAAAAAAATGTGCAAAAAAAGAAAAAACTGCAACAAAAATTTTATCATGTTAAAAAATGGGAAATAATTGTAATTAAAACTTACTGTGTAAATAAGATTTTAGGAAAAAGTTTGTTTATTCAGAAATCGAACATTAGATAACTTCGATAATGAATGTGTGAGTGGTTATAACAAAATGTGTATTTTTTTAGTATTCATTTCTAATGGTTTTATTCTCCAAGTGATAACTAAAAGCATGTTTATTACTTTCTTCTTGCTGCAGTCGCTGCAATCTGCCATTGTTTCAAAACCTATTTCACCAGGGGCAGGCAAAACTTTGCTCCTAAAAGCAACTCCTCCCACTGCTCAGCTGGCGCCAGTCGCTGATCGCAACTTTGGCGCTCTGCCACCAATGACTGCTGACAACGACGCAAACGGAGCCCGTTTTCTAAATGAGCTCACCAACAGTGGAGGAGTTCACCACGGGGAAATCGATCCAGTGGAGTACGACCTGAAGATCGCCAAGGAGTTGGCCATGGAGAATCGTCAGCAGCTGATGCCAGCAGCAGGTGGACGGCGTTTCAGCTTCAAACCAAATGATGGTAGTGCTCCTGGACTGAACTCGGAGGACGACAATTCGGAGGTACACGAACGGAAGCTCTACGCTGCGGAGGATGATCGACGCCCGGCGGCGGCTGAACTGGCCGGCGCTGAAGGAGGCATCTTTCACGGTGTGCTCGTTTTTCTCGGCTACTGTCTCCTCTTTCTCATCTTTGTCGCCTTTCTCATCGGCTTGACGGCTTTCTTTAAGCACGAAACGAAGCCGAAGAAGAAGAAAAAGGGCAAATCAAAGAAGAAGCGAGGCAGCAGTAGTGGTGGTGGCCTGGATGATGGAGACACTCTGAGCACCAAGGAGGATAGCATCTCGGAGAAGGATGAGGTGTCTCACAAGCATAAAAACACCCACAATCACTCGAGCATCAACGGTGCTGGCAATGAGGGTGAGGGTGAAGGTGGCAGCAGTAAACAGCACTCGCCAAACAGCTTCTTTGTCCCACTGCCTGACGATGACGAGCAGCGAGGAGAAAGGTACCGTCAACGACGCAAAATTCGTCGGGCCCAGCGACGACGAAGACGGGAGCTGAAAAAGAAGCAGAAAATGATGAAGGGGAGGCGGAGGAAACATAAGGCGAGGAAAGCAAAGAAAAGTCGCTACCGAAATAGCCCACTGCCGCAGTTCATAAATCGATTTCTGGGTTCAGAGGAGGAGGAGGAGGACAAGGATGAGGAAGCCAGTGAGTGCGTCCAGTGCGGCGACGACAACAGTGATGAAGGTGAAAATGAAGGCCAGCAGGCTTCTCAGGCAAAAAGCCGCCATCTTTCATCGCCAGCTGTGAACCGAATGGAAAAGTCTATTCATCCTGAGCCTCTTCCTCAGCCAGGTTTACTGCAGCAGCAACCTCAGCAACCAAAAGAGACCGTCTACTACGTCTTCAAATCGACCATTGCTGACTTGGAACGCCAGCAAGCACAGGTCCTGAATGAGACTGTAGCTAGTCAATTGCCGCAGCAACATCAATTTCAAGCCAAGCAAGTCAAAGTGAAGCAGCAGCAGCAGCGGCCAATTGCAGCTCAGGAGGGTAAAACGGCGGCGGTGACACCCTCAACTCAGCACAGCACCAACTCGCAGCCCGTCAGTCCTCCCTCGCCTGAATCAACTGTCCTCTACCAGGCGTCTTCTCTCAAGGACAATTCGGCCATTGCTGCTGAGCCAGAGCCCGTTCAGAACAGCTGTTGCCCGTCCATTGCTCCAAAAGGCGTCCTCGATGCGATAGTTCGTCAAACGGTGAAGGCTAAGGAAAGCACTTCCAAGGCACATCCTACAAAACCCATCTTGCGCAAGAGAAGCCTTCAGGAGAGCAAGTCCTCCTCCTGGTTGTCGTCGCCGTCTGGCAAGGCTGAATCAAGTCAGAGCAGCAATAGCAAAAGCAACAGCAACAGCAGCAGCTCAGCAAACAACAGCAACACTCGCACCCTGAAACGAGTCAACTTTTCGCGCAAAATGCAAGTTCGCTACATCAAGTCAAAGTAGTGGAAACCTTTGTAGAACTCTGCAGCTAGCTAGCTCTTGGCAAATTATATGCATAATAATAAATTCTTCATTCAGCAAGGATATGTTTGGAAGCAGCGTACAGTGTGTGTGTGAGGAATGAGAAAGAGAATGCGTGAACAACAAAACTGATCAAGTGGCAGACGATTTAGCAGCCGTCCTCTGTTTGTGACGATGCTTGTGTCGCTTTTTTCGCTTTTTAGGCGGCTCACTCTCCGCCACCTCACTGACGGCTGAAGAGGGTTCGGGAGCGGCAGTGACGGCTGCCACAGTTGAAGTGTTTCTCCCGCCAATGGTCGACATTTTCTGACCTATAAGTTCACCTTCTTCGCCTTCAATGATAGAGCTGCTGACGTCTGCACTGCCCAGGCCGGCCCAGTTGATGAGCGCATGAAGTGCTCCGGAAGGTTTCTGCTGCTGCTGCTTTAAAGCATTGTCAACGGGAGCTCCAATGGCCGATCCGACGGCACTGCCCGCACTGAGTGAGCTGCCAGTGGAACTCCCTCCTTCACCTGCAACCTCCTCATCCGCCGCCAGGTAGTTGGTGTAGAGGCAGTAGGCAAGGAGAAAGACCACCGGCAGGAGGACGACGATCAGCGTGGTGACGACGTACGACTGCCGCTGGACGGCGGCGGCCACCGTCGAGGTGCGCTCATCCGCCGGCACCGTCATGGGGTGATCGGTGCAGCCGGGGGCGTCATCTCGACAAAGACACCTCGCCTGATCCTCGCTGACGTGCACGCACAGGTACGGACAGCGGTTCAGCTGGCGGCCGCACAGGTCGGCCACATTGGCGTCGATGCCGGTGCTCTTCAGCACCGAGGTGATGCGCCAGTTGGGATTCTCCACGATCTCCTTGAACTCGCCGCTGCGCATCACCTGCCCCAGGCGGTAGATGAAGTCGCCGTTGTTGTCCTTAGTCTCCTCCTGCAGAATGACAAAGACGGCGCCGCGGTACTTCGCCACCTGCACCGGCTCAGACTTAACGCCGCGCACCCGAACGGAGCCCTCCCGTTCCGGTGGGTAGCGACCCTCGAAGTCCTTTGAGTAGAGGACGAAGTAGTAGTCCTTGTCCGGTTTGGCGGTGGTGGTTGTCTTTTTGCCCTTGTTCTTTTTGCCCCCACCAGCCCTAACTGAACGCTGCAGTGTGAAGCCCTGGCCGCCGATGTAGTAGAAGAATCGCTTCGTCTCCTCGTCCAGTGTCATGCAGAAGATTTTTGACTTTTCAGTGTGCACGATGGGCGCCTGCAGGCTGTCCTTGGACATCCGCCTGATATTGTTGTCGTTTTCTATCCAGGCAAAGAAAAAGCCCCTCGTGGAGACGACAATATTTCGCACCTCCTTGGAGCCGTTGTAGATCTCGCGCGTGTAGCCAGGACGCAGCAAACTGACGATGCGAATCGCCCGGTCGCGGAAGATGAGCACATTGTGGTCGAGCCAGTCGACGGCGAACTGGCCCTCGTACTTGATGTCGGTGCTCTTCTTTGCGGTGATGCCCAGAAAGTTGGTGCCCAAACTGAAGAAAAAGAAGGTTATATTACTCTCCTCAAATATACAACTCCATTCTTCTCTAACCCAATCGGCCGTACAAAGAGCTCATCAATGCCAAAAAAGGCAAGCCCCTCGTGAAAGGAAACATCAAATGAGTTGATGACGTAGCTTTGTTCTTCCATTAGCGTAGTGAATTGTTTGGCCAACTTATCATCGGCGCCGTTCCATAGCGGGGAGAGCACCTGCAGCTGTGTTTTAGTCGAGTAGACCAGCTTCTCCTGGGGATCAGGGGCATCGGCCTTCTTTGTAGATGAGTCCCTTTTCAACCGTAGAACTGGTGAATCGTGTTGATTGCTTGGAATGTTGGCCAAACAAAAGATTTTGGCTGCTGAAAAGAGGAGGAGCACATTTGTGCAGACTAATTGATTGAAAGCAATCATGACGATGATGAGGAGGACAAAAAATGTGCAGTGTCAATGATGATTGTGAACACCAATTTTGCGTTTTTGCTGCTTTCATACACAAATTAATTCTATTGAACAAATAAAAATTCTATAACAGAACGAAAAAATATGCTTTCAAAAATTTATTAATTACACATTCCACAACTGTTACAAATAGCAGAAAACCAAGTACGTTATAAATTCATTTATAAAAATGCATCTAACTTTCAAAACAGAAAAGTTTTGGTAAAAACTACTAAATAAAAGCAAAAGTAAATAGAAAAAAGTGTAGAATTTCAAAATTGAGCTTTTAGTCGTAGTTTGGCATCCTCGTCGTCATTTGTTTCGATTGCATTTTAAAGATAAGATTTCTGGGGTTGTTTGTTTGTCAACTCACTTCTCAGCATCACTGGTCAAGAAGAGAAGAAAAGGAAATTGGGAGGAAACAGTCGTTTGATGATAATGAATAATGAAATTGTGTGTGGGACAATTAATCAGATGGGGATCACAGAACATAAGAAGGTAGTGGGCGAGGAAAGAAGCTTAGGTCACATGGGTTAGGTCACTGACGTCAAAAAGAAAAAGAATGAAAGGGAAAAGGGAACAGGAAAGAAAAATGTAGTCAGAAAGAAATCATCACAGAGAGAGGTGGTGGTAGTTGTCGGTGTTGTCGTTGTGCACTGTTCATTTCAAAAAAGAACTGTTCAAATAGTATTTACACATGCTGCGGCCCGGGAGAGAAAAAGTGAAACTCATCGTAGGAGTCGGAATTGTTCGCCTCCGAGGCGTTTGAGGACTGCACGTGGTGAACATCAACGTGACAAAACATATTGCTATTGGCCCCGCCTGCTGCCTTGTTCAGAGGAGATCGACCGGGGAAGCCAACGTTGCCGTTTCCGGCTCCAGGCAGCGGCGGCGGAGGCGGCGGGAATGCTGGCGACTTGGCGGACTTGGCCGAGTTGGAGGAGTGATTACTGTTGGTGGTGTTGTTCATCATCTGCTGAGAGGCAACCTTTCCTCCCCCTCCTCCCTGGGCGTGAAAGCTGGACATGGGCGTCGAGCTGCTCATCAGGCCGAGGTTCTTCTCGTAGGGCAGCGTCTCGTAGGCGCTGGAGCCAATCTCCACGATGGCCTCGTCCTCCTCCATGATGGGCGTCTGCTGCTGGGCCCAGAGGACACCGGTGGGCAGCTGCATGCCTGGTGGGCGACTGGACAGCAGTGGGCGGCTCTTGTCGGAGCAGGAGTCGGAGTAGCGGAAGGAAAGGCTGCCCTCCTCTGAGACCAGACTCTGCGTGCTCAGGTCGTGCTTGTTCCCACCACTGCTGTTGCCCAGGTTGAAGGAGGCAGTGGAGTTGAAGGAGGAATTGTAGCCGCTGGGACCGGCCGCGCCGACATTTCCGCCGCTTGGACTGACAAACTGAAAGCGTTTCCCGGGGGCCACGGCCACTGTGCCGGCGTAGATGCCGTTGGCGGCGGCTGCCGCCTTGTACGCCCTCATCTGCGCCTTGCGGTCGTCGACGCGAATGTAGACGTAGGCGGAGACGCAGGCGATGACGATGACCACCGCGGCGATCATCACCGGAACGACGAAGGCCAGTCGAAGGTAGGGCGGAACGGGGGCTGCGGTTTGCGCCGAGCCGCCGTAGTAGGTGCCCGAGGTGGGCGAGGGTGACAGCTGCAGGTGGTGAGTGGTGGCCACCACTGACTGGCTGTTGATAGTGGGGAAGGGCGCTACCGGGTAGGCAGCCTGTTGGCTGTTCAAGTCGAGGTTCACCAGTGAAACGGCTGAAAATCAAAAAGTGAGATTAGCAATGAGGTTGATTTGTCTGACTCTCTGCCTGTCTGACTTTCATTACCTTCTCCCTCCGTCCGGACGGTAATTGTCTCGCTGGGCTCCGAGGGGACGCTCTTTTCCGCCACTGAGCGCATGTAGATCTGGTACACTGTGCCACGGTACAGCCCGGTCAGTTCGTAGGTGTTTGCTGCAGTAGACGAGCTGGACTGCTGCTCGTCAGTCTGCTGGTCAGCAGCACTGGCAGCTGTCACCGGTACGTAGCTCAGCTCCTGCCAGGTGCTCTTCTTCTCTTCACGGTACCGGAATACGTAATCTGGTGAAAACAATAACAAAGGAAAGACAGACAGGGGAATTAGGTCAGAAATCGGGGATGACGAGACGAGACTGTCTTGTCTGCAGCTAGCACATACGTGTGACGGGGCTGGCCGACGGCTTCTGTTCCCATTTGAGCAGCACTGAGTTCTCCTTCGTCTCCACTGCCCAAAGTGTTGGCGCAGGTGGCGGATCTGCAGAGGGGAAAGGGAAGGGGAAAACGGAAAAAGGGGTGGGCATTAATTACCGACTGGTCTCAATGATAATAATAATAATTTTGTCATTAGAATGAGGGAAAAACAGCGGCATTACCGTTGGTGGAAGTGGAGACGACCATCTCCTGTGAACGTGGCCCTTCGCCGATTGCATTGAACGATTTGATTATGATACTGGTTAAAAGAATAAAGGAAAAAGGAAATGGAAGAAAAGGAGAACATTAATATGGTAATACAGCAGTAGTGACAATTGGCAGTCTGATTGGACGCCGATTGGAAGACAATCAGACAATCAGACAAACACACAAGAGGACTCAGACATAGAAAACATGAAACACAAACATACGTTCAGGCCAATTGAACATGGCCACAATCTAATCGTCTGCTGGCCACTTTCCTGCCTCTCTCTCTTCCCTTCCCACTACGGCACTTCTGATCGTACCCTGTCGTGCAAATGAGTCAATTTGCTCTGCCACACAATTTGCTTGCAATTCCTTCTGCTGATGGTAATGGTAACAAATAGTGAGGTGTCACGACAAGTCGAGCCAAGTAGAAAACAAGTGCCGCACACTGTACTAGTCTAGTCGGCAAGTTGTACTGCAGTCAGTAGGCAAATGTGTCCAACTGCACGGCACAAAACCAGCGCATGTTAGGGGCAAATTCATCAGCATTGATGATCGCCTTGTCGCTGCTGATTCTGCTGCTGCTGATCCCGTTTTCTTTCCGCCACCCGAGCAAAGACCATTAGTCATCAAGTGAACACAATGCACCTCAAAGCTTTGCTTAACCACTTGGTGCGACACTACGCTGGGGGCTGCGCGCTAAGCAAGTCGCAAAGCAAACATTTGCTCTACATTTTCAGACAAAAGCAGCCTTTTTTGTTGTACAACAACAACGAGCAGGTTGCAGCACACACTACTCGTACATTAGCACACAGGTTAGCGACCTTTTTGTTGAAAAGGGAAAGTGGAATATAGAGTTTGGTACTTTACAGAGCAAATGCGATGCACTAGTGTTTCCATTCTTTTGATGACCATCTCTACAACTTAATCCTCTTATACAAAGTTTTTACGCATAACTCGATTTTTTATACAAAACACCTTACGCTTTCTATGAAAGCGTACTACTTTTGAGTTAGTAGAAGAAAAATAATGAGTTTCACGGACAATTTAGTTTTAAATTAAAAGAAAAAATATGTTTTTAAAAAATAGAGCACCGTCTGACAGCTTACAAGCAAAAAAGCAATGCACCGGTAATTTATGGCACCTCTTATATAAAAATTTTCTTTTGAAAACAACAAAAACTCTATTTAAAATTTAAAATGAGAAAACTTTTTCCTTATTTTAAAAATCGACATCTATCTATTATCAAAAAGTCTGATACAGTGTTCTAGAAAAAAATTGCTAAAATCGATTTCATTCTTGATTAGAGTTCATGTTAGTGCAGAATTGATGTCAGGGTAAAATAAGTAAAGCCTAGTAGTAGGCGGTCTTCAAAAGTTGTTCAGACATTACAATGAATTATTAATAAATCTACACAATGATGGAAAGAGGAGCTGCACCGATTTATGACGCCTTTTGCATGCACTTTAATTGCCTTCGGCCCTTTTGCACAATCAAGTAGATCGCCAATTATTCGCCCTAGCTTAGGCTAATATTTGCACGACAAGCCGCACGGAGTTGTAAAAGACGAAAGAGTAGGATCAATAAATTTTTAATTAAAAAACCACAACTTGAATTAATATTAAAGAAGAAGAAGAAAAAGTGAAATCACAGTTGTACTAAATATTCACTTGCTACTAAATATGCGAATGCCCCACAGAGCACACGCACACATGTCCGCCCCAAAAAGAAAGAAAGAGACGCCATTAGGGTGAATCAATAAATTGAAGTTTTACCGACTGCATTAGTGCACTGCAAAAGTATGCAAGTCGGTAAATCATTGCAGTGAAATGCCTTCAGTGGCGGCAGTGGCAATGCACTGCTGCACTTAGCTGATGTACATTGCCACCATCACCAGTGGTACTACACACATTTTCATCATGAGCTGTGCAAGTGCTGCTAGTGGTGGTAATGCAATTAATACACTAGAAGGAATGGTAGTGGGCACAGATGGGCACCAAGGAATTGAGGAGAATCGAGGAGGGAAAGAAAGAAAAAAGTGTGTGTGTGTCTTGGCTTAACAACAAACAGGGTTCAAGAAGGCAAACAGAGCCCATATGGAGAAGCTTTAGCAGCCTGGCAGTAAAAGAAGTCATAATTAAAATAGCCTAAAAGCTGTAGATGCCCAAGTTGAAGTGGTGGTGGTGGTGATGATGATCAAAAGAGATTAATTAAAAGCAAAAAGGAGCTCACAAACACACATTCATTCACATAAGCTTCCATCATTGGCAACTTAAGACTATGGAGCCTGGACGCTACCAATCAATTGCCAATGGGAATTAGCAATTTGAATTACCAGCAACAATAACGGGTAATTGATTTAGCTCAATAAAAAGAAAGAAAAAATTGTATACAAGACAAACACAATTGCAAGCTGTACAATGCACTCAGGCACTTTGACAAAGAACGACGAACCACAACTGGTCATTATTTGACAGTACCCCAATTTGGCAATTTACAAAATCGATACTTTACTTTTACTCAAAACCTCTTGCAAAATGTAATCAAAGCTAGTGTATACAATAAGTCAGAAACTTTATTGTAACTTGAAAACCTGCTACCATTCAGAACAATTATATTGCAACTACAAGCCATGTTTCAGTGTTGAAAAATTTGATTATCTTGCAGTATCAAAATCGCAAAATTTTAAAATTCAAAACTTTTTTTATTTGAATTTTAAATGACCATCAATCGATATTCATACTGCTGTTATGGCCATCCATTTCACCAACACCCTGACGCCTGTCACATCATCTGTGCACTTTGGTTCACCATTATTATTCATGCATACTACTTTTTCTCTTGAAATGTTTGAGTTTATTTTTATTTAAATTTCGTTTTTAAAAATGGCAAAAATGGTTGATTGAGTGTAAAGACGAGCTGAGTGCTAAATTAAAAACAGTCTCAACTTCACTGCACGCGTGATTAGCAGAAAATGCAAAACAACAATCGCTGTTTGACAGTATGAAGGGAAAATTATACATTCATATACAAAGTAAAACAATAGCAAAAAGGGAAAGTGCACAATTAATTAGAGCCCCACCACTGACAAGCTTAATCCAGTTGACACTTCCTGAAACCAGTGAATTTTGGCCATTAATTTTAGTGCTTCCCCTATTCCTCTCAAAAGAGTACCGTAGAGTTTTGCTTTTGAAAAAACATGCATAAAACATGAAAAAGTAAATTTAATTTAATTACTCTGCTACACAAAAGATTCAATTAAAACAGTGTATATTTTCAACAGAAAGGTATAAAAACACAAAAATTGAACTGAATAAAAAACTTTTATTTTAGCAGAATACCCTGCCAATATGATTCATGACTGAAAATGCAAAATTAGTTCACTAGATCACATTCTTTTAGGTTGTCCCTAGATCAATGTTGAATAATCTTACAATTTTTTTGTTTACTTTGCTCACATTGTGTACGTGCGTTTGTGTTCACAAATTGAAAACTATTCATTAAGCTAGTACTTGATTATCAAAAAGCACACAACAGCAAAAATAGGCATAGAGTTAGGTTAAACTAATTTTGGTTGCATAATAACTGTTGTGTACACACATACACGAGCGCACAAGGGAAAATGACTTTAGTCGTCTGATAACTTTTTAATTGTGGATAACAAAGAATGCTGACTACGTTAGGGAAAAGAGAAAGGAGTTGGGAGTCGCCAGTGATTGGCCCGGCAGATAGCTTTCAGTGCCCAACAGTTTTCTGATGCTGCTGCAATTAATTCTGCAAGCAGAAAACGAGAGAACAGGAAATTAATTAGTGCTACTACAACTTGTGCTGCCGGTTGTTCAAGCAAGCATACACTGAGCGAACTTTCAGAAAAGTGGAAAAGTGGAGCATAATATTAAGACAATGTGTCAGTGTGTTGAAGAACTCTTTTATTTTACTTAGCAAGCAAAAGAGCTCTCTTTTGTTTTGCTACTTGCCCACACTTGTCCTCGTTAGTTGGAGCACCAAGTTGGAACACAAAGCGGAATTAAAAATAAACATGAAAAGGAGCAATAGCGTCAAATTAATTTCAGCTACTGAAACACACACCAGAGAAAACACAAAAGTACAAATTGTGCTCTGCGTAGCCATATTCTCTCTTTCTCTTCTTGTACAAACTAATGAGCCTGCGGGTGCTACACTTTGAACTGCTCTTGCTCGTTAAATTGGCCCCATTTAAATGTACAGAACGTGCAGTCGCCAGAAGATGCAAATTCTCAACTGAATGATTTTGGTGCAACTTTCCAAGCAAAAGCAATTTGAACTCAATAGTTATATGAACAGGGAAGAAAGGCAAAAAATGCCAATCAGTGCAGCAAATATTCAGTTTTGCTGTACAATGTCCACTTATTACAGCGTGATTGATTCCAGTGGCGATTTGTGAACAAAAATTCTGTTAAAAAAGAGAATAAAAATATACAGTTTTTTTTCTGGAGCCTGCTGCTGCCTATGTATTAATATTCTTTCCATTGCGTGTATAAAAATACTAACATTGCCTCAATAAACAAATATTAAAACTTTTAAGTGCCTTTAGCAAGCTTTAAATTGCAGGAAAAAAGTATTTAGTTTAGCTGCTGTTGCTAATGAAGATGAAGATGATAGGAGGCCACCAGAGAATGGGCAATTTTGTCTAAATTGAACACTTGAATTTTAAATTATGAAACAGGACAAAAAATATATAGTTGGTCGTTAGTGAGGACTAAACGTTGTCAGCTGTACATGGTGGTCGAAGAAATAAAGTGGTGAGTAATTCAGCTGAATTTAAGATCAAAGTGTATACGAGCACTTAGCTTTTCCCAATCCAATTCTCGTTTCATTAGCTTAATTGGATTTCATCAATCATCATTTTGGAGTCTTCTCTTCCTAAAAAACTTATGGCCACCAAATAGGCGCCTTTATTTTTTCTTTCCGTGCCTCAAAATCGTCAATTTGGTGTTCCTCCTTCAATCTTTCCCAAACCAAAGCCACACTTTTACTTGCAAAGTAAACTTTCTTTCCACTTTTTTAATTCGCCTTTGATTAATTATTGACAAATGCCAAAATCAAACAGTTCAGCGGCAAAAGCGACGGGCGTCAAATTGCAATTACTAGATAAACAGAGAAAAATGGAAAAACGGCAAAAAGAGAAGGAGAAAATTGGCCGCTGGTAAAATGTCAAATATGAACAAGTTAGAGCGGAAATGGTGCCGACTTATTGTAACCGGATATGTTTAAGATGCCTACGCGATGTTTTCGCTGAAAAGAATGGAAAAGATGTGTGGGCACAATAAAAGTGCAGTCAGGCAGAGAGAATCCAGGCTGAATGGATCGAATGTACAGCTCCTAAATATGCGCATTAGTATTGACACACTGCCACCGGGTGAACACAGACACACACAGTGGTCAAACGGAGGAGAATGAGATATCTGCTCTTATCAGGCTTCCACACACACACACAACCAGCCAAGCACTCTACTCAACCAGTCTGTATCACTGTTATATTTATTCAGCTCAATTCATCTCTGAAAACTGAGAGTGGTGGCAGAGGGCCGTCGTCATGAAGCATCGCCAAAATTGCGATGATGACTTCATGTACGTGTCTGTCCAATGGATTCCAACTACTACTACTACTACTACAACTACTGCCAGAGATGCTCGGCAGCAGTAATGGAACACTGGGGCTAAGAGTAGTGGAACTTTGGGCGTAGTGCAATGCCCCAGCATACCAGTGCACAATTCCCCCTTCGACTAACAATCGATGCCACTCGTCGACCACATCTGTGCCAGTCAGGGCAGCCAGCCAGCCAGTCAGGCCAGAAGACGATAAGCAAAAGTGAGGAGCCTGATTGCCAAGAGGAAGAAAACGAAGAAGAAAAAGAAGAAAAAGAAGAGGGGTACTAGGGCTCACTGTGTGTGTCAGCTGTGTGTGTGTGTGCTCAGACATTCCCCGGCATCAATTCACTGGGCCGGCAGACGCATTCACTCTCGCTCTATATACACGGAAACGAAGACTGCCTCCACTGGGAAACGATAAAGACAAAACATGAAAAGAAAAAGTAAAAGAGGAAAGAAGAAAAAGTCTCTGAGCGCCAACATCTATATATTCGATCCTCTGGAACAGTGAAGAATGAAGATCCACTTTACGGCATGAAAGTTTCAGAACACTCTGGAGCAAAGCTGCTTTTAGAACCCTCACTTTTTTATAAATCTACTAAAAGTGTTTTTTAAGCAAAGTGGAAGCGTTTCAGTGCTGGCAGACGACGGCCCGACACAATGACACACAGAGAAGACAGACAACGCCCTGACGCCCAAATCTGTCCCGTTTGTTCTGCTTGTGGCTTTTAAAATGTTTTTTTAAGTTTTTTTCTTGCAAAAGCTGCTGCAAGCACTATGCTAAAGCAAAACTCGTGTTGAAGCTAATGCACTTCTCTGGTGATCAATTATTCAGCTGTTAAGCAGGCCCCCTCCTCTTTCCAGCACTTTTTAGTTCAGGCGACCCTAATAAGCTTCCCCATTTAGGCAGCTTTTCTCCTCTTCAGCAGATATCTCGCTTCTTCTCTTCCCCTTCATAATTTTCATTGTGCTCATCATCACCATAAATTAATTGAATCGATGTGCCATTCACATTCTTTCCACATAGCGCACAGCAGTACTTTCTTTTCTTTTCTTTCAATTATTAATTCTAATTTATGGTAATCACAATTTGGTGAAAACAAAAAGGAGAAAGATGGGGGAAAGCAGAGAAACAAGTGAACTGCAGAGACCACTAAGCGCAAATGAAGCCACCAGAGTGAAGGGATTCAACCACCAATTCCAACTGAATTATTCAGCGTCATCTCCAATGGCGCTCCGCCATTACCAACTGCTTCTTCTTTTCTCTTGATTTCAGCGTCAGCAGTACTCACAGATTCCAGCACTACTACTACTACTGGCATAATTTAAAGTGTCATATGGCAGAGAGATTATGTGAGATTTGAAAAGTGGCAACATTTTGCCCGGAAAAGTAGGGCAAAAGTGAACACATTTGTTAGTAGTCAGTCTTGTCCCATCACAGTAGATTTGAGCTAGGGCTAGGTCATTGGTCTCTCCCACTTTGATTATCCAAAAAAGGACAAGAAAAAACACTGCAAGTACACTCAAGTTTTTTGCTAAACAAAAGCAGCACTAATTGGCAAAAAATGCTGAGACATCAAAAACTGCCTAAAAGTTTTTAACAAACATTATGCAGAAACAAGCAAAACCGTCAAACTGCAGCGTCCAATTAGCAAAATAGCCGTAAGGTTTAGTTTACATAAAAAACATTTTTGAAAAATATTCAAAAAATTTTAAATTATGTCATTGGATTGAAAATAAAAACTTCTAGGAAATACGCTTAAACGAGGCCATTAGCAAATTAAAAATTTTCTCAAATTGCATGCCGAAATTGAATGCTTCAAGAGCAATTAGCAAATAGCATCCCACAAAAACAACCAATTTGAAACCCATAATTTACCAGCACTAATTGACTTTGTAGGAAAAATGCCTTTCACTTAAAAGAACTGGTTTAATGCAGTGAAAAAGCAGACAGTAATCATATCATCTTTACTAAAACAAACAAAGCAGCATTCAAGTTTCTATTTTAAAATCTCAAACTGACAAAACAAACACTAAACAAGCTAAAGAGTGTGCAGTGGGAGAGCAGCGGTAAATCAAAGCCAAAGACAAAGTGCCTAGCTCTGTACTATCACCCTCTATACAAAGTAGCATGGAGACAATGCGGCAGTAGTATTTTGACTGCTTAACTAATGGACAGCAATTAATAATGATTGTGGACATACTGTGAATGAGACAATGAAGACTAAATGAAGACAGACTCCAGCAGTGCACTTTTGCTCATCAAAGGCCCATTCCGCCAGCCGTGCAGTACATCAGCAATGAGCCGCAGTTCTAGCATATTTGATGGTTGGTCGCAGTGCAATTAGTCCAGCGACACGTCGAAAAAGTTTAATAAAAGCTTTTTTAACAACAACCTAAAAACTTTAAACGCAGCCCGCTAATGAAATTATAAATTACCAAGAGTAAAACAAGCCCAACAAAATTATTATTTGGTAAAAACAGACACAGAGTTCAATGGCTAATTTTCAGTTGGTACCAACTTTAACTGGTACATTTGTAAAAAAAATTTTAGTAACTGAAAAAGTTTTTAGATCAAAGTTTGGATAGAAAAGAGTAGTTGCGCCACTGGAGTTCTCACTCACCATAAATGCAAATGAACACAAATTGGCAAAAGTGTAGCCGTGTAGACAAATTTTGAAACGCATAAATATGCAAATGGTGCAAAAAGAATTTTTCAAATCCTAAAAAGTGCAAAAGTTTGCCAAAAAATAACAACAGCACTGACTGTCATTTTCACAACACAGATAGAAAAAAACAGATAAACGAATGCCACTATCTTTCTAAACACAAAGAGTTTTTTATTCCTGATATTTATTCTTGAGAATTGCAGTTAAAGCAATAAATGCTGATCTAAACGAGCATTTTGCAAAATTAGAAAAATTTTGCTCACTATACAACAAACAGTAAAATTGCTCTGGAAAATAACTCTTGTACGAAAACGGAATGTGTAGTTCAAAAAGTTGGCCGCTCAAGGGGTTGCTTGAAAGCTGTGCTAAATAAAGCAGAGAAATAGGCACTAGAAAGGGCAATGCCACTTGCCATAGCTGAATAGCCAGCTTTACACATCAAATCAATATTGCACGATTGCCTATTTAACCTCCCTCTCTCTTGAGTGTGCTTTCGAGGCAATTCAATTGCAGTTGTTATTGCCGCTGTTCAAAACAGTTTCCATTTCAGCGTTTAAGCTTTTGTGCAAAGAAAAGCTTCTCACAGGAAGTGTTGCGCGTGAATAACTGATGCCCGTCTAAAGTGAATAATACTGAAACGTCGCTGAAAAGTCGAGTGTCTCTTCTCTCACACTACTGTTTGAAAGCAATTAAAAGTTTAAAAGGCACAAGTAGAAAGTTGTGACAGAAACCCTTGCACCCTGCTCAAAAAAAAGTTCAAGAGACATTGTGTAGTGGAATTTGCAAATTGAATTTGCATTTGAAACTTTCTGAAAGCGGGCACAAAACAATTCGGGCAATTTATACTCACACTCACACCGAACGCACTTTATGCAAGTGTGTTCACTCGACTGAAATTGCAATTAATCGGCGACTATAGACCTAATGTGACACAATGAAACGGGGCGACACTGTTTGTGTGTGCGAGCAAGAGAATGAGGATGACACCGAGCGAGCGAGAAACAGCGAAAACACACAGGGTGCGACTAATTAGCTAATTAAATAAATGTACAGCCAGCAGGGAAGATGGAGTGAACAGTGGCTGTGCAGTGTTGCTGCCTTGAGGTCGATAAAAGCGCACAAAATAAAACTCACAAGAGAAACAAAGTCCTCGGCGCGGAAGAATGCAAGGGAATGCAAACGGCGATACAAAGGCGGACAGAGAGCTCTACTGCTGCAAAACTCGATAAATAATGCCAAACAAGGCAGAGTTGATTTGATTAGCGCACTAACACACACTCTCACTTCAGTGTTCTCGAGAAAGTGAAAACACAACAGGGATAACAGTCAGAGAGAATAGGAAAATAGCTCAGCTTACCTGTACGTGGAAGCTCGATTGAGGCCACTGAGGATGTACTCCTCCTGGAATCCGTCCGACTGGGCGCCACTGAAGGGCACCTCTTTGTAGGCGTACGGCACGCTGATCTCATTGGGGCTCAGGTCGGCAGCGGAAGCGGCACTGTTATCGCCACTGTTGTCAGTGTTGACCAGTCGATAGCCAAGGTAGTAACCGTTAAGTTGACCGTTCCACTGACCCTTCGGCGGCGCTTTCCAGCGAATGCGCAGCGAGCTGGTGCCCAGCGGCTCTGCGGTGATGTCGATGGGCGCCCCGTCCGGCGCCTCCTCCTGCGTGATCAGCCGCACCTGAGCAGATGGCGGCCCTCGGCCGAAGTGGTTCACGGCAATGACGCGAATGACGTAGGCAGTGCCCGGGGTCAGCTTCTTGATGGTCGCCTGCGTCTCCGTGGGCGACACCTCAATCTCGTGCAGTCGGTGGCCGCCGCTGCTGCTGGCACCCGCCAAGGTCTGCTGTCCACTGTTGACCTCCACCGTCTTGACCACCTCCTTCCAGTACTGGACGACGTACTGGAGAATGGGCGAGTTGCCGATGGCCTCCGGTGAGAGCCAGGTGACCAGGACGTCGCGCGACCAGATGGAGTTGATGTGCAGGTCGCGCACCGCCGCGGGTACGTCCTGTACGAAGAGGTCAATCCGACGGCGGTCCTCACCGAAGCCATTTCGAACGTGGCACTCGTAGCGGCCATTGTCATTGGAGTTCACCGAGTTGATGTGAAGCTCAAAGAGCGTCCGATTGTTCTTCACGTAGTGGTTGTTGCTGTGGTGGCCGTGCACCTTGTGATTGCCGCCGATGAGGGCGCTGCTGCTGCCCGAGCTGCCGCCGCTGCCGCCATTCTCAAAGTTCTTCTCAATGGCAGTGTACCGCGGGTAGGTGAAGGAGTCGGGTACGTAGTCGAGGTTGAGCACCTCAAACTTGCCCGTTCGAGTGTTCTGTCGCAGCCACTGAATGGTCACCGGCTTGGCGCCGTGAGCCTCACAGACGAGCTTCGCCGTTTCGCCTCTCTTCACCTCCAGCAGGTCGCTCTTTGACTCAAAAGAAGCGGGAACTGTTTTTGAAAGGAAGAAAGGAGAAGAACAAAAAAGAACAAAAAAGCCATTATTTGAGCACCATTCAGTTAGAGATAATCGAACTGCTTCATCGTCGTCATCTTCATCATCAGCAGTGTACCCACCATTGACCGTAACCGTAAAGGTATGACTAATGGCGAGATCATTGTGCGGATCGGCGACACACTCGTAGACTCCGGCGTTGCCCTCGCGCACGTCGGTCAGATGCAGCTGCTCCCCTGTGGCGATGTGCTCCCGACGTGCGTCCTTTCCTGTGTGGTTGTGGAGGAGAAGACAAAAAGGTGGAGAAGGAGAAGAGGAAGAATGAGAAAAGGATGAGAAGTTTCATCAGAGTCAATTCCATTCAGTAGCAGCAGCCTAGTCAGCAGCTAACTTCCATCATAAATCACCCACCTATCGCCAGACCGGTGGAGGTGATACCGGTGAGAATTCGGTTCCACCTGATCTCCGGCACGGTATACGACGTCGACGCCCGGCAGATGATCACCTTCGACTGGCCTAGGCCGATGGACACATCTGTGGGCTTCTCTTCAAAGACGGGTGGTTCTGATGATGAAGATGAAGATGAGGGAGAAAGAAAAATGAAACGAAAAAACAATTGAAAAATTAGCAAAGGGTTCAGAAGAGGGGGGGGGTGAAAGATGAGTAGCAGCAGAAAACAACAACTACTGTCTTGAAACAATTGAATCTCTCTATCCTACACTCTAACATAGAGCACAGTCATTTGACCATGGCAACCTGTGCACCCCAGCGTCATGCATGTCAATGGTAATGAGCACCACAGCAGAGCACTAGTGTGCACAGGTCTCGTCTTCGTCTTCTCGTCACTGACCTTACTCACATCCGGCCTATAATTACAACACTGTCTCTTTTTGTTGCGCATCCATTACCCTGCTCAATGACTGATCTATCCACTGACTGACTGACTGCTGCAGAGGATATGCTGCTGTCTTGTCGTTGTCTGCCCTGCAGCCTCTCATGTGACAGAGAGGAAAAAAGTCACACACACACAAACTACCGCTGATCAAATGGACAACTGATGGGCACTGATCGCAAAATGATCCCCCTCACAATGGCATAATATGATCATTCACACATACAACATTATGGGCATCATTTCTCAGGGCAATTTGCCAGTTAATCAACACACTCGCAGGTCATCAATGGAAAGTCACTTGCACACTGCGTCACAATCACTGCGGCACTACTCTGCAATGTTAGCCAAGCCTAATTCAGGCGCAGCAACTTATTTTCCTTTCTAAATCTCTCTGATAATTCTGGGAACGTAAACCTAAGAGGACAGGATGAGCACAAAGCTTCTCACATAGCAAAAAGCTTCTAAAAGAGGAAACTCATGCTCAGTAGAGCATCCTGTATGTGCCATGATTTATACTAGCGCGCTTATTAATCACCAGATTAGTTGACCAGCAAAGACACCAAAAAAAGACTGGCCGAAAATTGTCCTTTTAATGGGAAAATTTATTACATCTTGCAGAGATAAAACTGATGTCAGCAAACAGCAAACTTTTTAAATTAAACTTTTCCTTTTGACATAAAATTACTATTTGATTCTAGTGTGTTAGCAAAAACACAGACACCATCTGCACTTTTCAGCACCAAACGGATCTAGCGACAGTTGCGTAATTCGGCAATTCTTCGGCAACCAATCAACACTGCGATAGAAAAAGCTGAAAAATGAGAAGACAGCAGTTTTGTTGAAGCAGCTGCTGCAGCAGAGGATGCCCTCTGAAAGAACACATAGAGCACATAAAGCAATTGTGAACAATGTGCACATTTGGAGCCATGTAACCAAAACTATTTTGTTTACTCTCTCTCAACTCGGCAAAAACAAACGAACAGCACGTGTCAGTTTCAGCCAGCAGAGGAGGCCCATAAAAGAGAAGGTCGCAGAGGTCATAGAGAAAGAGAAAGCAAAGAATGCACTCTGGTGGTGAGTGTGTGTGTTCGATTGAGGCACAGGCAGTGCTAATGCAAAATTGACTTCTTGGAAAACAGCAGACAGTCTGTTGAGTGGTGTGCCACGAGACTGACCAGCTGCCTGGACGGCTGGGCAGACTCACTGACTGAGTGTGGTGGTCAAAGTTGAAAGCTGTTAAGAAGCTGGCAAGAATACTCAAGAATAATAAGTCCCAGCAACAGCAGCAGCAGCAGCTTAAGCTTGCCACTAATAATTTGCCAATTTGTCATTCATCATCTGCTAAACCGCCTACTGTTTTCAAGGAATTATTGTGAAAAAAAACACTCATCTGACTGAAACTAACCAGCAGCAGTGTCTAATCGCATTACAGAATTGAGGCACTAATTGACAAAAAAGAATAACCAAATTTCCTAGAAAAGAAGCTCACTAAGATAGTGAGTTCCAGAAAGTGAAGATCAGAATAGCAAAAAACAAACAAAAGGAGAACATGCTGGGAGATTTAAAAAGGGAGAAAACACATATAAAACCAGGCAAATAAAACACTAAATGTTATAGGAAAAAACACTAAAAATCATTTCAAAAACAGCTTTTAAGCACATAAAACAATAAAAACCAAAGTAAAAAACTTTGTCTAGTGAATTACCATTAGGCTAATTATATCTTTTCTTAACGTCCATTTTAGAATGTCAAACACAAAAAAGAGAAAACCAGTAAAATGTTGAAAAAATGTCAAAACCAGAACTCACAGCATAAAGAACTGCAGTGCTGTGTGTTCAACAACGATAAGATTAGTCACTTTGTGCATTGTACGGCAGAAGAAAAGCAACCCAAATCTGCCAAAAGCAGCTTTATTGAGCGAAAACACGATAGAAAAAAATAAAGAAAAGAAATCCAAAGTGTAGCCAAATATATTCAATTTTGAAGATTAAAAAGCAGCAGCCAAAAGGACTCCATAATAAACAAACGAGCCAAGTGTGGCGGTACCTCAGCACACCATCCATCAGTATCGATGCCAAATCACTTACTTCCCATGTACACCACCGAACATTTGCCCGCGCCGTGCACAGTCATCCGCGACTGAATCAATCAAAGAAATGGAAAGCCAAGCCAAGCCAACTACCCAAGCTACAAATACAAATTGTACTGTGTGTGCTCAGGCTGCTAAAAATGTACACAGTATTTCGTCTTCCGGTGTGAGTGAGTGTGTGTCGATATTAGTGTAAGTGGCAGTGCAATAATCATCATCCTACCGCCGAGCACCAGCAGCAGCAACTTCTGAGACTTCTGTTTTCTTTTCATTTCATCTCCCTCTGCTCTTCATCGATCAAGTGCAAGTATTTGCTGGGGTGCACAGACGCGCACAAGGAGCTAATGCTTCTTTTTCTTCTTCTTTTTCTTCTTGATCGTCACTCGTAAATTGAATTCACTGGGCAGACGGAACACACCGCCGTCGCAGAAAAGCAGCAGCACCAACACCAGAGGCACACAGCAGTGAACGCAGTGAGTGAAAGTAAATGACCAATTTAGCAGTTGTACCGAAGTCTCTCTACCGAGAAGTGGCAGTGGTAGTAGTGGTCTGCACAAGCTAACCGTCTCTCGTTGCACCATTTAGTGAGTCGTTTAGCGCTGAGAACCACCAGACATTCAGAGACGGGTGGGCGAAGAAGAAGAAGAAAGCAGAGGAGCAAATGAAGCGGCCACCATTGGGCCAATTGTCACTGCACCACCACCACCAGAACATTGAATTCAATTGAATCAAACTGGCCTGTCTTTGTCCTGTCCTGTCCAGTGCACTCGTTGGCTTCAAAATGAAAACTGCTCCAACGGCAAAAAACACAAAATGTGCACAAGCAAACCACTCACAAACCAGACAAGTCTTTCACTGGTTTGGCTTGATAAAAAAATAAAAAGTATAAAGAATTTAAACAGAAAGCAAAAAAGAAAAACAGAAAAAATAGCCAAAAGTGTCACAGCAATGTGTGGCACTGCTGAGATGGAAAAGATGAAAGGGGAAGAAAGAAGGCTAAAAGCCAGAGTGAAAAAGATAAAGCGAGACTGAACGTGCCACTGTGCAAGGCTGCCTTGGATAAGTGAGTGTGCACTGGAAGAAGAGGATGAAAAAGAAGAGCAACGGCCGGGCAAGAGAAGAAAGAATTCTCATTTAAAAGGAAGCAATAAATTCTCACACACAGAGAGACACACAATGAAGAAGAATGACTGAGCGCATTGCGTGTGTCTGAAGAACGAACGGGTGCTGAAACTTGCCAGAGAAACTGACAAAATCAGCAAAGAAAAAAAGCAAAATCAGATTTGTAAAGTAGACAGTCAGACAGACAGTAGCCGATATAATCGATAAATATAAAAATCGGCAGTTGAATTAATGTTTATGAAATTATCAGCAAGAGTGGTAGAGTAGGAAATTGACGTAAAGTTGCACACACACACTTACTCAGTTGAGCAAATCAATTTCCAGTACCAGGGCAATTTCTACTACTGTGCATCATCACCACCATCACCACTGCTGCTGTCTAAGTCTGCTCAGGCAGAAGCAAGAGCGGCGCGGAAAATCAATTGCACCAGTAATCTTGGTGGAATCTGGATCAAATCAAGGCGGTGGTGGTGGTAGTAGTAGTGTACAAATTGCAAGAAAATCCTCTTTCCCTGCAGAGAAGAGCCTCTCTCTCTCTAGCTCAAACTCTCACTCCCCTGCCGTAATCTAACTCTTGTAAGTGTTGGCACTACCAGGAATCACCGCCACCGCCATCACCAGCACCAGCACTGCCAGCACATCACAAACTGATAGTCACAAACTGGCGTGTAAACTAGAAGATAAAAATAGGGAAACTGTCAAATTCAATTTAGAGCACTAGTCTGAGTGCAAAAGCGAGAGTGACTGCTCTCTGACTGACTGACTACTACTCTTGCTGCTGCTGTTGGTGGTGGCACTGTCATGGTATTATTATATAATTAGAATAAATTGACAACGATGAGGGAAATGAATGAATGCATACTGTGGTGGGTGACTGGCTGACTGTGTACGAACGGCAGGGGCGACAAAGTAGCATACACTTTGACTGACTGACTGGGAGCAATGAATAACGAAGAGCAGAGGAGAAAGTCAAAGGCGAAACCTCTGCTTCTTCTCCTCCTGCTGCTGCTGTGACTGAACTTGGGTGTGGAACACTCTCTCACTCACTCACTCAAACAAAGCCTAAAAGTTTTTCCATGCTGAAAGTGTCAACCCTCACCCGAACCCCTCTCCACTAACCTTGTACGTTGAGCACTGAGCTGAACTGATCAGTGCCGGCGCTGTTGGCCGCCCGGCAAGTGTAGTTGCCATTATCCCGGCGACGGTCGACGCGATTGATCGCCAGCGAGGAGTAGTCGGCGAAGTTGGCGATGCTGATGTGCGGACTGGCGGCGGTGCTGATCGGCACTCCGTCCTTCAGCCACTGAAAGGAGACCGCCGTTCCGGTCAGGTCGTGCAGATTGCAGAAGACGCGCACTGACTTGCCGTCGATCAGGCTGGGGCCAAATTGAAATTCCTTCAGTCGAGGTCGGCTGCTGGAGCCACTCGAGTGGGTGGCCGGATAAGGAAATGCAGTGGAGAAGGAGGAGGTCGCTGAAGAAGAGAGGAAAGAGAAGGGGAGCGTGTTAATTGAAAGCGACTGCAGCATCAGCAGCAGCAGCTGTCTAATGATTCTCATCTTACCAAGCAGCTGCAGCATCAGCGGCAGCAGTGCAGCCCAAACGGAGAGGGCGAGCTTGGCTGTGTTGGCGGGAAGCATTCTTGTGGTTTGAAGAGAGTGAGCAAAAGTGGGAAAAGAAGGAAAAGGGAAAAAAGAAGAAAGAAGAAGGAGAAGACTTCTTGATTGAGCTCACTCGACGGCGGTTAACGATTGAGAGCACATTAATTAGTAGTCTGCAAGTTAACGGCGGAGTTGGTTCTTGGTAGTAGTAGTAGTAGTGGTGGTGATGGTGCGGCACTTCTGGCACCGGATGATGGATTCATAGTCAGTCACAGAAGAGAAAACTTTGTTAGGATTTGGAACGAGCGAGGGGCCAAGTAGTGAGGGAATGATGCACAATGAATGAGAATGAGCAAGAGTTGGTTGATTGGTCGTCTCAATCGTTCACTTCGTTCGGTTCTGCTGACGTCTGGGCAATGTTCTCCTCCTGCTGCCTTGTCAAACACCACTGTTGTTGTGACAGAAACCAGAGTGCCCGCGCTGAAGGGTGGAAAGTACTTGGGCGACGGGTCGACCTCAGCTCTGTCGTACACGAGTCAGGCTCGGGTCGGTGGTGGTGCTTACCGTGTGGTCGATTGATGGCGATTGCTCGAGTAAATCAATGTTGTAAACAGACACACAACAAAAGAAGTGGAGTCCGCCGCCGCCGTTGTTGGCGGTGTGTTTACAGTCAGCGGTTTGGAGGACTATTGAATAAGTAACCACTCGTCACCACATCATCATCATCACTGGTGGTAATCGAGAGACACTGAAGACGTGCGTTGATGAGCCAATCAAAGGCAGTATTACACGCTGTAATGATAAAAGTACTCTTTGCACAGAAGAAGGAAGGAAGAGAAGAAGAAGCTGATAAAATGACGCTTGCAAAGGGAAAGAGTGGTGAGAGATGCAGATTAGCTTAATGAGAGTTTGATCGATTGAATGCCATGTTAGTAGTGGTGGTGGTGATGATGATCATGATGATTTGGATGGCTGAATTTTTACTTTTTTTCGGTGTTTTTTTCTGCAACCGCCTGATCGTTTTGCTGTGTCTGTTTGGCGTGTTGTGTCCAAAAGTGCAGTTATGATGATGGCACTGGTGTGCTGGTGGTAGTGATGGCGGTGCTAGGCAAATGGACTTTACGATTCATTTAACGCTACGATGAGAGGAAGAGATACAAAGTTGCGGGCTGTTTAGAATTTCAGAGTTTCGGCCAACCGTTGAGAGAAGAGAAACAGATAGTTAGAGTGGGTGAGAAACAGAGAAAGAGAACTGCAGAACCTCTTCTACTGTTTTGGCTGGTAAGGAAGAGAGACGAGCCAGGATGTGGTCACGAAGGGAAAAGTAGAAGAAGAAGAATGGAAGGGAAAAAGGGCAGCGCTTCTTTGGATGATAATTTCGAGTGCTGCTTTCTTTCTTTTTTTGTCTCTCTCCTTGAGAGCAGTCACACGCAACCAACCAGCAGTGAACAGGGAGAGAGTAATCGTCGATGACCGGTGGTCATAATGGTCTGGACATCATGATAGTGAAAAAATCGGCAGGCAGGCAGTTGCCTCTGTTCTTGGCAGCAAACACAGACAAACTTTACTCTCTTTAGAGCGGACTGCCACTCGATTGTGATCGATGAAAATGGTCGGTGGTGACAATGGTGATGAGGGAAAGAATAGCTGAGAAGAAACTGAGACAAGAGGACGCTCTGTTGTTGTTGTCACCGAGGACGATCACCAGGCAGTTGGGCACAGTTTTGGGCATTCATGAATTCATTAATCGAGGGAGTGAAGAGAGTGGCAGATAAGAGAAGAAGGAGAATAGAGGAGAATTAAAGTCAAGTTATGACAGGAAAGGGCAACCAAAACAATACGCAATAAATAGAGTTGAAATCAATGGCATTGCGCATTTATTAGTGCGTTGCAGGAGTTGAAGTAATCGATTGATGTGTTGGTGTGCCCTGCTAGGTGATGATGATGAAGAGCAGATGAAGAGGGGAATGCTCTGTTTAATTAGATGTGCAGATGCAAAAAAACGTCGCTGTGTTTACCGATGATGCCGTTTGACGAGGCGACTGAAGATCGGTCGTGCGTACTGCTGGTGCCTGCCTTCGAAATGGACACTGAACAATCACTGAACAATAATGTGGGCACAGGCGACGAACAGATGTTCCACAGTGAGTGAGTGAGTTCAGCCAGCGCGTTCAGATCTAGATTACTCTGAGACACGCGTTACGCTGCTGCTGTTGCTACTGCCTCTGTCTACCTTCTGTCCCCGTCAGTGGATAAGACGAAGTGAATTTGAATGCAGTCACTTGAAGACTAAGAAGGAGAAGGAGAGAACAGCGGTGGGGCAGTGGTCAGGGGGTGCCAAGGAAGCGCAGCTGGGGCAATTTACGAGGAAGGAAGGAAGAGCAGACGACAGGCCTCAGGCAGTGGCAAGCAAATGCTGCTGGTGGTGGAAGTGGTGGTAGCAGTAGCTGTGGTCTGCAGTGGTGGTCAGTGCCCAGAGTGGTGAAACTGGCCTAGGCCCACGAGGAAACCAGCAGACAACAAAACACAGTGGACAATTGACAACAGACAAAAAGAAATACACACAGTGTGCCTAGTGGTTGGCAGTGGAAAACACGCTACCAGCAGCACCGACACGGTCACCAACACGAGAACCACCAGAGCATCGTCGGAGCCACACCAGAATGGTACATTCCAAATGACGACGACGACTCACACTGGCTGACTCAATGTGTGCGTGATTCGCAATGTGTGCGATCCAAACGGAACACATTCAGTGAATGGAATAGAAAGAAGACGGCGAGGAGACACTGCACACTGGCAGTCACACTGAACACACTGCACACACTGCACCGACTGTGTCTGCACTGGCAATGAACAGTGTGCACTGTGCAGCTTGGCTAGGCAAGAGCTTCGGATAGGCTGCTGCCGCTGCCGTCGCCGAAGTTGAGACTGTCGTCCGCAAGCGCGGGTTCTCTCTTCTCTACCGCTGAACCAGCAGACAGCCGGGCGAATGGCTGCTTTGGGGAGAAAAGAGAAAGAGGGAGAAAGTACCATTGGCACAGTGCCAGAGAAACAGAGAGGGGGTGCTGAACTGCGCTGGATGCGCTGCTGGATGTGTAGTCCTGGACAGACAAGCGCCCAGTGCCCGTTCTTTTAGAGTGAAGCAGAGGGGGGGGCAGGCACGTCACTGATCAAACAGTAGAATTTTTGGCCGAAAACTTGATCTAAAAAGGGGCTTCATTCACTGTGTTTATCAGTGTCTAGTGTTTCATTCGGTCAACTATCACCTTGACCAATTGTATCCAGTTGGTTGGCTTCTGCTTTTCAGTTAGTCAATGTTTTGAATGCGGGGTAGTATCCAGTGGATACCACCGGCGCTGCCACCACCTGGCCGCTTTCACTGAGTCATCAGGCGTCGCTCTCATTTGGCGGCGGGAATTCCCCCACCCGTTCCCCTACCGGTGCGTGTGTCTGTTTGTCTGCGTTTGTGCCTCCGGTGAGTGCAGCTCCCTAATTGGGTGATTAGTCATCTACATCACATGCTGCACACTACCCCTTTTTACTTTTTTTCATTCCCGCTTTTGAATAAAACACATCTAACTCTGAGTCACCTGGTGTCTATCGGCATCTAAGCTGCAGGAGCAGCAGCCGCAGCCGCCGTATCACTTTCCGTCGACTGCTTGCGCAACGGTAGTGCAATGTCTTGTAGCATTTTTTCGTTTTTCTTTTCTTTGCTCTGTCTCTCTTTTATTCATGAGCTAAAGAAGAAGATGCTGTGTTTACCTTCAGGCAGCGAAAGAAAAGAAGCCCTGAAAGTGTTTACTTTCTTTCCGGTCATGTATAAGTTTGCTGTCGATGACTAAGTAAACGATGTCTGCTCGCACTACACTTGGATTGTGATCAGTGAATATGACAATGAGAAAAAAGAACAATGTAGTGCATTTTCAATAATGGAAAAGTAGTTGCCGATCAGGGCACTTTGAGGACGTGAAACAGACTTTTTTGTTGAACTTAGATTTTTAAAGTGAACTTTTGAATTTTCTTTTTAAAAATTAATAAAACGATATCAAATCCTCATTTTTTTCAAAACTACTCTAGCGTCCTCTTTTGTTTTATAAACAAACATTGATGCAGACTAATGCAAAAAATTTCGAACTTTGAAGTTCCGACTTTTGAAACAATTATTATGAGAAAAATCTATAATAGAAAAACTGACTATTTTTAAAACCCAGTATGTAAAACACTATTGTCTTGTTAAACTCACCAAAATAACAGCATCCCCAAATGGTGCAAACATCCAGTTCAAAGACAAGCTCTAGAGCTAGCTCAAGCAGTTCCTCAACCAGCAAAAACGCCGACTTTGGCGTGAAGACGCTGGCGGTGATCAAGAAGAAGGGCTACACCATTGAACGGAAGTTGGCGGCGGGCGCCTTCGGCGTCGTCTACAAGGCCGTCAATAGCGAGGGCCAGCACTGTGCGGTGAAAGTGATCGACCTGGAGCAGATGACCGACACGACGAAGCGGAAGTTCCTGCCGCGAGAGATTGACACGCTGATCGAGTGCCGCCACGAAAACCTGATCGCCGTCTACGACATCTTCCGGGCGGCGAACAAAATTTTCATCTTCATGGAGCTGGCCATCAATGGCGACCTGGCGGCGTACGCCCGCAAGCACAAGGGCGTCAGGGAGGAGCTGGCGGTCAACTGGTTCTACCAGACCACCTGCGGCCTGGCCTACCTCCACGAGCGGCTGTGGACGGTGCACCGGGACATCAAGCTGGACAATATTCTTCTGGATGGAAATTGGATTGCAAAGGTAGTGCAAAGTCCTTTTTTGATAACCAAAAAATCTAAACCATTTCCCCATATTTAGCTCACCGACCTCGGCTTCGCCAAGCAGTGCCTCCGCTCCGCCGACGGCAGTCTCATTCTCTGCAAGACGGTGTGGTAAGCAGGAGATAATTTACTCATTTACCTTATCAGTAGCACCTTATCACTCTCCCCCATCCCAGCGGCACCGTCCCCTACGAGTGTCCGCAGCTGCTGGAGCACCGCCGCTACGACGCCTTCAAGGCAGGTCTGTGTGGATTATTAAAGATTTTAAGAATGACTCTATCTTTTCTTTTCTTCTCAGACATCTGGGCGATGGGCGTCTGCCTGTACGTCCTCCTCTTCACCTCCTTTCCCTTCTACTTCCGCGACCGGAAGGTGATGCTCGCGGAGATGCACAACCACCCGGCGCACCTGCGCATGCGCTACCCGCGGAAGCTGCCCCGGGAGGCGACCAAACTCATTGAGCGCCTCCTTCACCCCGAGGAGCTGAAGCGGGGCAGTGTGCGGACCATACTGAAGAACGGATACGTCCTGGCGAAGCTCAAGTGAATTAGTTAGTTAGTTATTAATTAATTGAGTAGTGTTAAAGTGATTATAAATAGTAATTACAAAAGTAGATAGATAGAAAAGTAGTTATTCCTAGAAACCCTCCATTTTCCACCGCTTTACTGCTGCTGATCATAAGGCGGCAGCCCGTAGAGCTGCGGCTGAAAGTGCTCCAGCGAGTAGAGCACCTGAGTGGCATTTTCCTGCTTGCAGGTAAAACGGTGGTCCGGCACCATGACGCACTGCATGCCCGCCGCCCGGGCGCCATCGACGCCGATGTGCGAGTCCTCGAAGACCAGGCAGTTCGAGGGGGCGGGGCTGTCGGCGAAGCGACGCGCCGTGATCAGGTACACGTCAGGCGCCGGCTTGGGCCTCTTCACCTCGGCGTCGTCGCGCGTGAAGACGATGTGCTGGAAGTACTTGCCGGCGGTGAAGAGGTCCTGGTGCCGCTTGGTCTTGATCAGGTACGACTCGAGGGTGCTGCCGGTGGCGATGGCCATGGGGATGCGGTGCCGTTTGAGGTGCTCCACCAGGCGGTGCACGCCGGGCATCAGCTCCACCTTGAGCATCTCCTCGCTGTAGATCTCCCGCTCCATGACCATGAACTCGGCGACGGTGATGGGAATGCCGGTGCTCTTGATGATCTCCTCGATGCCGCGGGCCACCTCCATGCCCAGTACCTTCTCCTGCAGCTCCTTGCTGTACTCGGCGATGCCTGGGTTAAAAAACTCTGTGTTAAAACTAAAAAAGCTTTAGACAAAATCGAACTCACCGAATCGCTTGAGAAGGATGGCGATGGCATTTGCGAATCGCTGCTCACTGTCAATCAGCAGACCGTCGAGATCGAAGATGACGTGCGTCACCGGCTGGTAGGGGGTGGTCTCCTTGCCGTTGCTGTACTGCACTCCCGTGGTGTTCTTTTTGGTGCAGCAGCCTTCAGCCTCGACACCGTTATTGTTCGCATCGACAGCCGACTGCTTTTTGACGCCCTTGCAGCAGCTCTTGTTGTCTTCAGCATGGCAGCCATTCTGGTGGTTGAGGGTGTTGATTTCCGGCATTGTTGCACAAAAGAGGTTTTGATGAGTTTTGAATTGCTGTGGCTAGTGAAGTTTTTTTGAAGTTTGAGGTGAAGAGTGGCAGCAAAAAGTCGGTCCACAGGCTGTGCTGGCCTCTTAAATACTCTCTAGTAACTGGTGATATACAGGCGTGGTAGACTGCCAGAGCTTCTGCTGCTGCTGCTGCTGCTGCTGATCGACTGATCTCGATTGGCTTCTCTGTGCAATAATACACCGAACACAGAAGTAAAGTGGTAAGCCAAAAGTGGAGGGATGAGGAGTAGAAGAAAAATTTCCCAAAAGCGAGCTGATTCAACTGGTGGTGGTGGTGGGAGATCAAGATTACTAATACTCCCTACCAGACAACCAACCAACTAATGTGCACAATGAGAAAGAAGAGGAAAAAAGTGATGCAAGAGATGTGATGATCAACCAGAGAGAGGAACCCTGCTGAAGAACGTTCAAATCTATTGGAAAGTGGTGCGATAAGTCGGTACAGTGCAGTGTGCACGCACTAGTACCGTTCGAAGTGAAAGAGAGATATCGAAGTATCGAAAAATGTCTGCGAATCAAGTCAAATCAATCGCCGCAGCCAAAAAAGCAGACCTCCTCTTCGTGCAGCAGGACCTAAAAACGAACCTAAAGGTCAAAGCTTAAAATGAGCTTTAAAAGAGCTCGCCGCTTCGCTGATCAGCAGAACTTCTCTGAACTGATAAACCGAGTTTATGGTTTTGTGGTGCCGCCGCCGCCGACAACAGCCTTTTTATAATCGGTTTCCAATTTCGTCAAAATTCGCCCCATCAACTCAAAGTACAAACGAGTTGTGCAAATGTCTCTGCAAAACCATTCGATCACAAGTTTTCCTTTAAAACCGTTTGCCGAGATAACTGAATGAATGAAAGAAACAGACAGACAGTTCGTACAAGTGTTGCACTACCTCGCTTCAGAGTAAACTGTGCTACCATCGAAAAGGGATGACAAACGAATGCGAGTGCAAGCGTTTGATTTTATTGAGACAACCTCAAAAGGAGCTAGGGATGGGAGCACCAAACATTTTTTTGCGGCGCATGTGACAAGGGAAGAAAAAAGAGAAAGAGGCGTCAGATGTGGCAGAAGGCCATTTCGATCAGGCAGATCGAAATCATAACAGCAGCCCCTCTCTACACTGTTTTGGCAAGTGATCATCTGAGAAGTGCTCCTGACGATATCTCTGCTCTCTGTGTAATCAGTGCCTCCTACTTCTTCTTTTTTGAGGGGAGCATCATGACATCATCATCGATCGATTGCTGCTGCTGCCGTTCAGTAGCAAACTCACTAACCATCAGACGATCAAACACTGAGTGTATGTTCAACGCCGTGGTGGTGGTGACAGCTGAAAGCATCCTTGGCGTGATAGCAGACAGTCAGGCAGGCAGCCAACAGCAACACAGATCAGATTGTCACCCGAGATCAGATCGGGGAAGACAAGTAGCTGCCGTCAAAGTTGCTGCCAAGAAATGAAAGTCAAGAGTGAATGATTGAATGGTGGTGGTGATGCCCATGAGAGAATAAACAATAAATAAACAGTGGCTTTAGTGTGTAGATTAGATGTTGATAAACGGGTAAAAAAAGCAAAAGCCAAACTGATCTAAACTAAACAAATCGAATAGAAAAGAGGAGGAGGAGGAAATACAAAATAAAAATGATAAAAGTGAGGAAAACTTACCTTTCGGATTCTTTTTCAGGAATTAGCTTCAGCTTCGGTTCTATTTTTCCAAACACGTGCGAGAAAGGCGCGCGTGCTTCTGTTTACACCTCAGAGTCTTCTTCATCCTCTTTTGGCGGCAAAAGACGAAAGTGTCTGCAAGTGAGTGAGCCAGTGAGTTACTTCTCGTCAGACGAGTTACCTGTCTTTTACCTGTGGATATCGATGAGGAGTCCAAGCAGTGTTCAAGCAGTAGCACTGGAGTGGCCACTGCTCTGTGCTATATTGTGGCATGTGCAATATAGCAGCGGTGAGAGGAGATCTGTTGCCAGTGACTGTTTTGGAATTTTGCTTTCCTCAAAACATTCAAGACCTTTGTCATTGTCCTGACCACCACTTCACTTCAAAATGACTTCCCTTTTCGCCTCACCTCGAGTCTGCATTATCCTCACCGGGGCCAGCCGCGGCTTTGGACTAGCTCTGGCCACCACCTTCACCCAGCACTACCGAGATACAGTGCCTCGAAGCACCAACACAGAAGAGCAGCAGCTTCTGCAGTTCATCGTCATATCTCGGAGCGATCGAGAGTTGAACACTCTGGGGGAACGTCTGGTGATGATCGACGACCGGGCGAAGGTGCAGGTGATTGTCGCCGATCTGGCCTCAGTCCGGGGGATGGTGAAGGTGGAGGAGGAGTTGGCCAAGTTCGTCGAAGGAAAACTACAAAAGTCCACCAAAATTGGCCACTACCTTCTGCTGCACAACGCCGGCTCGACGGGCAATGTGAAGCAGCGAGTGGCGGGCGTCTCCTCGGCGGACTCAGCCGCCCGCGAGGCCTACTACCGACTGAATCTCCTCTCGGTGATGGAGCTGATGGGACTGTTTTTGCGGCTGACCTCGAAGAAAGAAAAAGATGAGCAGGCAAGTCGAACCACCGTAAACGTCTCCTCGCTGGCAGCCGTCCAGGCCTTTGCCGGCCTGGTCGACTACTGCACCGGCAAGGCGGCGCGTGAGGCCTACTTTCGCTCGGTGCTGCAGGAGATTGAGGAGGAGGAAGCTGAAGCTGATAAGGGGAAGAAATCGTCTTCATTTCGACTGCTCAACTACGCACCAGGACCGCTGGAAACGGCGATGTTTGCCGAGCTTCAGGATGACAGTCTGGTCAGTGAGGCCTTTCAGAAGGTGGTCCCGCTGAAGCCGACGCAGTCCGCGGAGAAGCTGGTCCGTCTCCTGGCGGCTGATCAATTTGTTAACGGGGCTCATGTGGACTACTATGATGATGAGTAGGTGTTGGCGGCTTTTTACTCTTTTTTGACTTTTAAATTGCTACTGTTATGTACACTCTTATGTTCAGGTGAGGAATAAAGAACAGAGGATAGAGGTTCAACTTGGAACAGAGTTTTGTTGTTGCTTCTGTTGTTGCTGTTGCTGTTGCTGTTGCTGTTGTTGAGCACGACACTTTTCCAGATCCTTTGGAACGTAGGTGAGAGTGTGCAGTGCCGTCATCACCGGTATGGCCAACAGGTACCGAAAAGCTCGGGGATTGGACTTTTTGACGTACGCAGAGAGGAGAATGTACGGGAAGCAGAATCCTGGTAAGCAGATGCAATTGTTGAATTAGTAAGTAAAATTTTCTTATCAACATTTACCAATACTGAATAAGGCGCCGCCCTTCAGGTAAGCTCGTATTTCACATTCACTCAACATCTTTAACAGTTTGAGAAAACAAAAATCCTGACGAGATTTTGGTTTGTTTTGGCCAGGGCAAGACGTCTTATGCGACTAGCGCCGCGCACGTGAATCGGAAAAAGTTTTGTTTTGAAAATGCAAACACTTTCTTTTTTATGAATTTTTCTGTTAGTCATTGTTCCACTTTCTTATCTTGTTATCTAGTTAGCCTATCTAGCATCATCATCACAACAACCTCAACATGCCGGTCAACCTGCCTGCGGCACGAAAGGTGGACAAGATCAAAAGTATTCCGCTGAGGAAGCTGACAAAGCAGACCGGTCAGCAGAACCCCTTGAAGGCTTCGCTGCCGGAAATTCTGACCAACTTTGAAGCGGCCGTCTGCGAGGCCGATTCCGGCCGCCTTCGAGTGGACAATCACGCTACGGCAAAGGGCATTCGAGAGTTGCTCTCCGCTCTTCAGTCGCTGCTCAAGAGGAATGAAGTACAGTGAAACAGCCAGTTCCCAACAAACAGATATCTAACACCTGTTTCTCTTTTCTCACAGAGCTTCACCTCAAATGAAGAGCAATTCGAGGAGATAACCGCTTTAGCGGTAAAGAGTTTGAGCACTCTGAACCGCGTCGTTTCCGATGAGTCCGGCTTCTTTCCGGAGACCATCACCCTGTCGGCACTGTGCATGACCTTTATCCTGCTGAACTACTTCACGAGCTTTCCTTCTAAACTCCAGCAGAACACAGTTTCATCAGGGTTTGCAATTCCAGGCAATGGACACGTGTGGATTTCCTGTCATCTCTACTCATCCTACTTCAGCGCTCAAACAGATCTCGAGACGACTGCCCTAATCTCGGCATTCAACCTCCTGTCAGACTTGGAAAGTGACCACATATCGACAACCCTTACAACCACCATCAAGCGGATGAGCTCCACCGAGCAGACAACAGCAGTTGCTCTTTCCTTCCGCGAAGCTGCCCTCATCAACGGCCTCCTCGCCTGCCAGGCCTTTCACGAGCTGCTCACCACTGAACAGCAGCTGCTGCAGGCCTTCCTCCTCCTGCACCCGCTGACGCTTCACCTCTGCTCGGCGGTCACCGTCTACGAGTTTCACATTGTCCGGCTGCTGAACACCTACCTGAGGGCGCTCTACAGTCGGCGGAAGACGATTGAGGCGTACGTCTGCAGCCAAAAAGAACAGCAGCAATCATATGAGCAGTTGCTGGTGAAGCTGATCAGCGGAACACTGGCACAGATCGACCACGACTGGGAGTCGCAGGTGCACGGCGTGGCCAATCTAGTTCGCGACGCCTACAAGTGCCTGATTGAGCTGGCGAAGGAGCCGGCTATTCAAGGTGGAAGTGTCCTCCTGCGCCAGCTCATTGCCGAGCAGTTCAGTCAGGCGCTTTCCCTCCCGTTTACCTGCAAGTCAAAGTACCGCAAACTGTCGACGCTGCTGCAGTGCCTCGCGTCGGAGCCGGTGGACGCTGCCTGGTTTTCTTCGGCGAGTTTGCAAACGCCAACAGCGGTCGGGGCCAAACTGTGCGAGCTGCCCTTTCTCCTCGGCGAGCCGGACAACTTTGCCCAGCAGGTGGTCCACCACCTGTCGATCAACACGCTGACCAATTCGGTGACCGAGTTCTACAAGGTCTCCGTGGGGGCGATCGTTGCCGCCTACAAAGACTGCACAGCCGCAGTAGAAGAGAAGGAAAGTGGAAGTGAACTGAACAAGGTGACCGCCGTCTGGTGCGCCTGTTGGCTGAAGGCGCTGACCGGCATCTTCACCTCCTCCACCACCACCTCAGCCCAATCCACCTCCCTCTCGCAGTCTTCCATCGTGCAGTGCGCCCTGGTCTCCCAGCTGCTTCCCTTTACCCTGCAGCACATTCCCGGCTCGATGGCCATCCTCATGGAGGCCTTTCACCGCCACCCTTTTGGGCAGATCGCCGTAGTGCGCCTCTGTCTAGAGCGGTGCTCCGCCTCGGTGGAGGCGGACAGCCTCCCACCCGCCAGCTGGCTGCTGGAGCTGCTCGCAGACGGCGACGAGCGGACGCGGGCGGAGGCGCTCGCCTTGCTCGTCGATGAGCGCCTCATTGGAAGAGGAGAAGGAGGCGGCGGTGGTAATCGCGCGAGACAGGCGGCCCGCCCCCTGGTCTGCCGCCTCGTGGTGCGCCACTTTCTCCGTTCCAACCTGAACATTGACAGCGCCTCCTTCCGCCAGCGGGTCATCTGCCGCGTGGAGGCCTTCTACGCCAAGGTGATCACCAGCGTCGTGGACCGATTCGGCAGGGACGGCAATGGAAAGGAAGAGCTAAAGAAGCTGCAGCTGAAGGAGCTGCCGGCCACTGAGCAGGCGGTGGTGCACTGTGTGAAGGAGACGCTCGATCTGCTGGCCGTCTCCCTCGTGCCGGGCGCCTGCTACCAGCGCAAGTTCACCGCCCTCAGCCTCTTCAGCGCCATAATTGGGACGTTGGAAAGGGAGGACCGGGAGGACGTCTTTGCGCGCCTTTTTTGCCAGACAATTTCTGACAGCGAAAAATCACCAGCATCACCGGAAGTGTCCTGGATCAGCCTACTTCTGCTCGGTCTGGTGGACAAGGACGACAAGATTCGCCGGCTGAGCACCGAGGTGCTGATTGAGCTGGGCAGCTCGCGCCTCTTCGCCTACCTCACACTTCACCTTTCCAACCTACGGCCGCCTAAGCTGTTCGAGCAGATACAGAGCCTGACACTGCTCTTTGCCAACAGCCCTCGCCACCAGGAGACGCACCTCAGTGGGCTGCTGGTGAAGCTGCCACATCGATGGGCGCTGAATGGAAAAGAGGCGGGACAGAGGCGACAGGCAATGCAGGCGCTTTTCTGGGCAACGAAGCGGAAGGTGGAAGAGGTGGCGGCGGACTTTTACTCCGAACGGATGCGAAGTGATCTCTTGTGGACAGCCAGGTCGAGGCCGCTGCACGGCGTCCTCCTCCAGCTGAATCACCTCCTGCCGCTGCTTGCCTTTAGTGAGGTACTGATTGCTGAGAAGAGGGGGAAGAAAAAGGATGAAGAGGAAGAGGATGCCATCTCCAAAGATCGACTTGCTTTCTGTCGGGCGCTTATCGCCTCTTCTGATCAGCAGCAGCAGAAAGGCTTCAACTTTCCCGTACGAGCCCTCCTGCAGCCGTGCATCAAGCTGACGCTCGATGTGATTGAGTTCTTTGTCGTCCTGCTCACGCCAAAAGGTAGCGGCGATGAAGGTGCCATTGATGATGATGGCTGTGAAGAGGATCTGATGGACGCCAGTTCGCCCTCCTTTCTGGAAATGGGCCAGGCGATTGAAGAGATCATCAGGAAGGGCAGAGCGGACACTAATAAGAGTGAAGACAACAGCACCGAGGACCACGACCACGACGTCTCCACCTCCAACGACTTTCAGCTGCTGATGAGCCTCTGTTGGCTGAACATCAAGGAGTGCACCTTCCTCCTCACCACCATCACCGCCCTCTTTGCCGACCTGCTCAGTCTGGTGGTCCACGAGGAGGAGGAAGAAAGTGGTGATATCGAAAACATTGAAAACGACCTCGAAGACAGCGAGCCCTTCCTGGTGACGGCCGAGGAGCTGCTGGCGATGGGCAGCAAGATAGTGTCGGTGATGCTGCGCTGCCGCCACAAGGGCGTCATTGAGGCGAGCGGCGTGGCGCTCAGTCGCTACACGAGGACGCTGCTGCGCATTCAGTGTCTGCTCGCGCAGAAGGCAACGGCAGACAGCTCAACAAGCTCAAAGAATCAGCAACTGCTTCGGGGGCGGCGGCTGGCCCGGCTACGAGAAAGCTGCTCAGAGGCGCTGGAGGCCTTTGTGGGGCGGATCCTCTCGGCGATTGACTTTTCGAAAGGTGATGATTCTTCTAACAGCAGCAGCAGCATAACCCGACGCTCCGCCGGCCTTGCTTTTATCGTCCAGTCGGTGCTGGTGGGCGAGGCGGAGGCCATCGACGTGGACGGTCTGCGGCCAATCATTGGCAGTGGTGGGGGAGGAAGTGGTACCTCTTCAAGCTCCACCACCCTCTACGAGCGAGTCATCAACCTGCTGGTGAGCGTGGCCACCACGCCCGTCTCGCCTGACGGGCAGAACCAGGACCATGACCAGGCAAAGCAGCAAGCGCTGGTCGACCTCCCGCAGGCGAACGCCCTGCACATTCTCCAGGCGCTGGTGGGCACCTCGGCACTGGGCGCCCACACCGCCAAGACCGTGGAGCGCCTCTTTCCCCTCTGCGTCGCCGGCTTCACCTCGCCCCATTGGCCACTGCGGAACGCCTCCCTTACCCTCTTTGGCGCCTGCACCACGCGAATGCTCGGCCAGAAGAAGTGGATCAGGGGGCTCGAGGTGGCCAGGACTGAAGGCAGTGAGGGAAGTGGTTCTTCCAGCGTAGAGGGGGAACACCTGGGCGCCGGCTACATCGCCACGATCACCTTCGCCGAGTTCGCCTCCCGCTACCCCTCTCTGGTGGGCGTCATTGAGAGCCACTTTGCCGGCTGCCAGCAGAAATCATCAGCCTCAAATGATCTGCACCCTGAGCTGGTGCCAGTCCTCGCGCTGCTCGCCTCCTTTACGCCCATCGGAGAGGCGATCGCCTCTGATCACCACCTTCAAAAGCCATCATCATCCTCCTCCCACCACCTGCCCTCCTACCTGACCGCCTTTCTCCTGAACCGCATCTGGAAGGTGCGCATGTTGGCCGCCCGCGCCCTGGCCACCCTCTGGTCCACCGGCCAGCTGGAGGACTACCTCTTCGGGCAACTACAGCTGAACCAGTATGGAGAGGCGACCGCCAAGTTAAGCGGAAACGCCGCCCACGGCCTGCTCTGTCTGGCGGACAATGTGCTGCAGCTGAAGGAGCGCGCCTTCACCCCGGACATGAACTTCTACCGACAGCGCCTCAGTCGGCTCTTCTCCGGCATTCTCATGGGACGGGAGAATATTCTCTCGGAGATTGGCCTCTCAGTGATGCACCCGGCGGACTTTGGCAGTGAGGTGCTCAGAAGTGATGTGCTGCCAGAGGAGGAGGAGGAGGATGAGGAGGAGGCAAAGGAAAACTCCACCACGACCACCACCTCCAACGAAAAACTGACCAGCCAGCTGCTGCAGTCCATCCGCGAGCGGGTCAACTTTAAGCAGTCAGATGACATTCGCCTGAAGGCCGCCGAGCAGCTGAGGGCGGCGCTCAGAGTGCCTGAAGAGAAGCCTGAAGAAGCTCAGCAAGAGCTGCTGCTGACTGGTGGAGCCAACCTGGCCACCCTAGTGGACATTCTCCTCGTCCTCCTCGAAGACGAAGACCGAGCCGTCCGCGGGGTGGGCCAGGCGGCGGTGGGGCTGCTGGTCCACCGGCTCGACCTTCTCGCCGCCTTTCCCCTCTACCGCAGTCGTCCAGTTCTTAGCCAGACCGCCTCGCTGGACTGCCTCTTCTCGCTGATCAGCCATCACCTTCACGCCCACCCTCGTCAGCCACTTTCAGCGGAAGCTGAGGAGCCGCTCTTTGCCGTCCTCCTCCGCCGCCTTTTCACCTCTAGCCGCCTGGCCAGAGAGGACACGGCGGAGCTGACGGCGATGATGGAGCGAAATGAAGCAGCTCTGCTGAGTGGGCGCAAAGAGGAGGAGGCAGAGGAGGTCATTGTCCTCTTTGAACGCGAACAGAAGAACGTTTTTGCGGAGCCGTATGCGATGGCGATTCGCATTGGCGCCTACCTGGCGGCCACCGCCCACCGCCACTTTCCGCTGGTGATAGAGGAGTTAGAGGGTGAGGAGGGCAATCGGCTGGCGAAGAGCTGTCAACGGCTGAGTGATTTACTTGAGAGCAAAGGTCCGCTCCTCTTGCAGACGCTGATGGGCCTCAGCATTTGGAAGCTGCCTGACTTTTACGGCCGAATGGTTAGCCTGGCAGAAGTGCTGATGGTGCTGGAAGTTCTAAGTTCTGATGACATTCTACTGAAGTGGTGGTTTTTTGCCTCGGAAGGTCGGTGTTTGGGGATGATCAGGCACCACTTTCCCTACTTGGAAACGCTGAAGAGGCAGGTGCTGAAGGCGCCCGAGGATGATTCTTTACTTGCTGGAAACTGATCAGTATCATCATCACCTCACCGGCCTTTATAATCAATAAATGGGAGTGTTGGCGTAACTTTTAAATGTACAGAAGAGAAGGAGAGTTTCTGAGCCTACAAGAGAAAGTGTGTGTTTGCGTATGTATGTGCTTGAGGTTCTCACTAGATTCACTGTTGAAAAAGCAGGTTTCTTTTTTACGTGTAGACCTTGTAGTCGCCGAGTTCCTCGTCGGTGGGCAGGTCTAGTGTGGCTGGGTCGACCAGGTTGCGGTCAATGAGAGGCAGACCGAGGCGTTCACGCCGGTCCAGCTCTAGGAAGCCTTCCCTAATGGCCCAGTCGTGAAGGCTGAAAGAATTGTAAAAATGGTTAGGCTTTTTTAAATAATAAAGAGCATCACGCTTACACAAAATCGGGAAAGTAGTAAATGATGTAGGTGAACACGACAAAGCCCATGGTGATCATGGTAAAGAAGGTAAAGTTCATCAGTGAACGGTCATTAGCGGGGTCAATGAAGTCGAAGCCATAGGAAATCCAGTTCTTTAAAAGGGGGAAAATGTTTGGCTAGTTCACATCAACACGCGAAACACAAACAAACACACCTTTTGCGATTTAACGTCGGCAAACTCCTTGGCCGTCTTCGGTCCTTCGGGTTTTTTCGTGTCCACATAGTCTGGATCGTAGATGTCAATGGTGTGGTGATCCTTGTTCTTCTTCGTCGTGTTGATGCACCGAACATTCATGGCGTTCATCCGCCCATTGAGACTGGTCAGCTGAAGCGCCAGAAGGTGGTTCGGTTTCAGTTGCTGGTAGTGACGAAGAAGGCTGCTTCTGCTGATGCTGCTACTGCTGTTTGTGCTCAGCGAGCGGCTATTAATGGCCAGTCGCTGGCAGAGCATTCGCAGACGAAGGCTGCTTGGGCCGATCATGGTCGTGGGCTGAAGAGGCTTCGAGATTTACCTAACTCCCAAAGAATCAGAGAATCGCGACTGCAAATCGGCGATTGTTGTGGTGGAGATGCCTGGTTTCTCGGCGTCGAGAATCAAAACACGATGCCCTTGCCTCTTCGAATAGGACGTACTGCCGGACAGTAAAATGCCAGCTTTCTGAACACGCGTTGTGCAAAACACATTCACACTTTGCTGCAAGAGGAGAAAGTGAAGTAAGATTTTCTGAATCTTGAGAGAGGGGGACTTACTGGGACCGGAGTAGGCACTTTGAAAGTCAAAGAATCGGCAGAAGAAGAGGCAGGGCGATCCTGAAGACCCGAGAGACCAAAAGATTCTCTGCAGGGATTTTTCGCAGTCTCAAGCCGATTCACGTCGTTTGTGAATCAGCAGACAGAACACATTTCTCGAAGCGGGTCAGCTGTCCGTTATTTTGGTGTGTGTTACATTCTGTTTTCCATCTTTGTGATTTCTATTTTACCGGTAACGGACTCGACCTGTCACACCCACCACCACCGCAACCATCGTCTTGTGAATTGGAAAGTGATCTTCAGCGATGGCACTCTCCATCAAGCTTTCTGCCATGCGACCTTTTGCGCTTTGTGCCTTCAATCGGCAGAGCTGCAATCTGCTTGCAACCGCCTCCTCCTCTGGTCCCATCATTGCTCCATCAGGCAGATCCTACTCAAATATCAACACCAACCACCACCACCACCAGAACACGACAACATATGGTAATGGCGGTCACATGCGAGTCCTCGCGAGGCCCATCTCCAGCCAGAACATCGACAACAACAAAATCAGCGCAAAGCTGCAAGATTCTTCTGTGATCAACAACAACATCAACACTGACGGCCACAGCTGTTTAGAACAGGCTACCTTACTCGCAAAATCAAAAGATGGTGAGAGTGACAGCTCGTCGGATGACTCCTCGAGGCCTACCGAGGAGCAACTGCAGTCAATTGCCGACAGAATGGGCGCTCAAGTATGTCATTTGCTGGACTTTCCTCTAAAAGTACTAACCCTCGTCTTCCATTTCAGATTCCCACCTTTTTCAGACTTCCTCACGACTTTCGTCTATACCACAAGAACGTCGTCTTTGAGGACAATATTCGCAATGTTCGCACCGTCGGCTTGAACGGCTACGCCTGGCAGCTAGCCTGGGTGAAGATGGGCGCCCACTTCAAGTACGGCAAAGTGTCGATGAGTGCACTGAAGATTACCAAGCACACCGAGGACGGCACCGTCCGCATTAGATGGCGAATTGAGACGTTCCCCGGCAACAGCATCGTTTTTGCCTTCTGGCAGTTCAAGATGTGGAACACCAAGGAGTCACTGGATGCACATAAAGACGAGTAAGAAAAGAGCTTTGTCAAGTCACAAAAATCCTTTTCTAAACCTTTTTTCTACTTTCAGGTGGATTGACGGCTTCTCCATCTTCCACGTCGGCGGCGACGGTCTCATCTACAAGCACGTCTGCGACAAGGTGATCCCCGACACAAATAAGGCCGAGCCGAAGAAGAGCAACAACCTGGCGATGAAGCTGGGCATTGCTCTGGGGCTGATTCCTAGCGGCGAGCACTTTGCCGACGACCTGCTCTCAAAGATTTACGAAATTCTCTCCAACTTCTAAGGACATTATTAGTATTTTAATATATGAAAATTGAACTGAGTGGCGGAGTTCTTAGGAATGGATTAGGTGGACGCTGCAATGTCAACTTCAGAACATGCAATCATTCGGTGCAACAAACACACAAGACACTCTCAACAACGCGCCACACACTCAACTCGACTCACTCGTCCTTCCTTCGTCGTTTGGCCGCCAATTATTACACTTCACTAGTGATTTAGTTATTATTTACATTTTTATTCAGAGCCTCTCTAGAAGGGCCGGTGTAGAGTTGAGAAAGAGTAAAGGTTGATGAGTTACACACTTTTACATAGAAAGAATACTGAACTGGTAAATTGACAAGTGGACTGATGTGGCAGCAGAATTTCTTAGCAGTAAAATCAACGAATGCAAAGGAAAAAAATGGAGCTTCTATTTACAACAAAGCTTGAGCAGAACTTCTTCACATCTTCTCGTAGGTCTTCTCAAAGCCACAGCTGGTGCACGTCTGGCGGAAGTACTCGCCCTCGGGGTCGTCCTCGGGACTGTCCACCGGCTCCTCCTCGCCGAAGGTGTGCTCATGGCTGGCGGTGAGGCGTTTGTTGAAGATGGAGCTGCGCGCCTGCATGCGCAGGTCCTTGATCGCCTTCTCGAAGGTCTTCCGCTTGCGACCCTCCCGCTGGGCGTCACGTCGCGCCCGCTCCTCCTCCAGCTGCTCCTCGCTGCCCCACACCTCCAGCGCCCGTTCCTCCACCTGCAATCGGAGGTACAGCTTCATGTAGCTGCGGGCGTACTCGCGGGGGTTCTTCTTCAGCAGACAGCGAAGCGGCGGCTCCCGCCGGTCCAGGTCGACGTCCGTCAGCAGGTACTCCGTCTTCGCCTCGGTCCGGGTGATCAGCGAGTGGCGGCCCTTCATCTCCTTGCACTGGTCGCAGACCTTCTCGCCAAAGTTGGAGAGGAGGAAGGAGTTGCTGAAGCCGTCGGAGCACTCCTCACATTCGTTCTCCCGCGTGTCCGCCAGCAGTGGAAGTGCCTTCTTCGAGGCCGCCGATTTGATCTGCTGAAAGGGGTCGGTGTCGGAGGAGGAGGAGGCGGTGAAGAAGCCGCCCCCTGTGTCCTGGTTGGCACCCACCTTCAGCTCCTCGTACTTCTCCAGCTGGTAGGCCTCATTGGTGGTCAGGCTGGTCTGCTTCTTCTGCTGTTGCAGAAGTGAGCGTTGACGATTCCGTTCGGCGAGGGCCAACTGCTCGGTGGTCAGCGACGGTTGCTGGCTGCTGGTGGCTGATGAGGTCGAGGGCTGATGAGCCGGGGATGGTGGCTTCGTGGAAGACATTCTGGTGATAACTTAGTGGTGATGATCAGTTCAGGACCTTTGCACCTCGTGGGGAGAGAGAGAGAGTTGCATCAGCGACACAAAGAAGACCAACGCTGAAGATGTGTTTGTTTCGAAACAGAAAACAAACGCTTGTGCCCTCTCACGGCGGTCTTTTTAAGTGTGTTCCGGGTCCACCGAAAACTGATGATCAAAATATCCTCAAATGATTTTTGCAGCAAAACATTTGTTTTTACCACGAATAAAGTAACCCAAGTGTACAAAGACAAATGCTTAGAAGGTTTCAAATTGAAACTTTCCATCAAAACGTAAACAAAAACACACATCTTTCAGATTTCTAATAATTTCTTTATTGTATCAAGTAAGCGTGGTAAAGTACTTCATTTTGTTTGGATCTATCTTACACGGTGTGGTTCGGATCGACTTAGAAGAGAGCCTACGTCTACGCCCGGCGAGGTGTCGCTAGTCGGCGTGGCAGGCGAAAGATCCAGAATGCGGACGAATGACCTTTTAGATGCCCTTCATGCGGGCCAGGCGTCGTCGCCAGACGAGGTACGGCAGCGAGAAGGGGATCGACAGAAAGAGGATCATCTTCACCGCCAGCGACTTGCGGTTCACAATGTCGAAGGGCACGTTCTAAAGAGGGTGGAAGCAGAACAACACGGTGTTAGCAAAGTGAACTGATCGTAATCACAAAACAAATGCGGCATCACCACTTACGGCTCCCTTGTAGTTGACGTCGGACATCTTGGCCACCGTCTGGCGGTTCACGCTTCGGGGCACCAGGCTGAGGGCGCGTGTGACGATCATCTTCGGACCGGGATTACTTCGGGAGGTGTTGTGGTTGGGAAAACTGGTTGAGAAGTGCTCAAGTTCTGGCGTTCAGATGAAGTCAACAAAAAACTCAGCCAGGCGATTATTTTTCTCAATGTGAACTGCCGCTATGTGCACAGCGGTGGCTCGACCAGTGGGTGGCCGATGCCGGCTCAATCTTCGCAACTGCTTCAACCCTTCCTTTCCGAACCAGTTGCGAAGATTGCCGAACTGATCGAACTTGCTTCCCTTATCATCAAGACCGTGCGTGAACTCGTGGCCAATCACCACTCCGATAAAGCCAAAGTTGATGCTGAATGGCCGCTCAGCGCTGAAGAAGGGAAACTTGAGAATGCCACCGGGAATGGCTAAGAAGAGGGGGACAAATTTGAATTACACTAAACCACCCACAAATGCCAAATGCTTACTGATGGAGTTTTGGTTGCCCGAGTAGGCAGCGTTGACCATCGAGGAAGGCAACACGTTGTAGCCGCTTCTTCCACTTGAGTCTACCTCGAGGGGGATAGACTTTTTTATTTTTCGTTCATTTTCCAATCTTCGAAGATTTCGTTTTTTTCTTCGAGATTTGATCTGCATTGAAAAAGTTTTTTTGATCCGGAAACCTCGAATCCAATTTCAACTTTTTAAATCATATGCATGGTAAGTTTTTCTACGATTTCAGTTTTGATCAGGACTTTCAGTGAACTATTTTTTTGCACTAACTGCCTACACCAAAACGCCTTTTCGAAAGAAAAGCAGAACGATGAATTACATTAACTCTTCAGCTTTTTAACTACAGATCATTTGCATCTATCACACCACTGCCGTCCCACTCCAAACGGACACTGTCTCTGCTGGCTTGCTTGCTCTCTTTCCTTCCTAATCAAATAATCAGCCGTCTCTCTATTTGGCAATTTATCTGGGCCAATTTTACAGCCGCTGATGGACGGCAGAAGCAAAGCAAGAAAACTGACAACCCCGTCTGTGTTAGTCTTAATTTGGCCAGACAAGCGTTACACAGATGATCATCAACACTCTGCCTCTCTCGTTCATCCGGCAGTTGCATCCTGAAATCGATTATCTGCTAGAGACTGTCCGCAGCTACTAATGAGCAGCATCTCTCATTCTCCCTCCTTCCCTCCCTTCCTTTTGCCCATTGCCGATGTTCTGCGCTAGCGGGATGGCTTCTGGGATACACTCTTCGACCAATTGGACAAAGACGGCAGTTGTACAGCTGTGTAACTGTTAAAGTGTAACCGACGGCGACTTGGCGCTATCGTTTCTCACTTTTCTCTCGCTCGCTTTCAAATCGCCCGTCGCTGTCAGTTTGCTGCGCATTCACATTTTTCGACTCTCTTTTTGTCCGTTCTCCTCCTCCTCCTCCTTCTTCAGGAGTCTACATCGCCCGAATACTTGGCCGGCACTGTGTTTGCAGACAGCTTTAACTGCTGGTAGCGAAACGCACACAAACTTACACATTGTGTCTATCAACTGCAGACTTCGCCCGACGACGCCGGCAGTGTCTTTGCGGGGATCGATCGCAGACACAAAGGACACCGTTGGCTTTGTAGGCTGAAATCTCAGTTCCGCCGTCTGCCATCGATCTGGATCTGCCAGCACACACTAACTGCTTGAACTCACCAACTGTGTTTGTATGCTCAGCATTGGGCGTCATCATCATCGGCAGCAGCAAACCAACCAGCCAACCAAGTGCCAAGCAAGGAGTGCGCGCGCCAATTGAATCGTCACGGCAACCGGCGGCGGCAGCCTAATCGAAGTAAGCAGCCAGCAAAGTAGCGGTACATCCTCTCCTCTTCTCTCTTCCCCTTCCCCTTGCATCTCAGCAATCCCTGACAGCCCATTGCCCAGCGCACATTCATTCATTTAGTTGCCTGTTGCATCAGAGTTAGAGACGCTGCTCATTGCTGCCTCCTTCTCAACAGCAGCACCACCACCACCACCACCACCACCACCATCACTACCATCATCATCATCATCAACGACAACAGCAGCAGCACAAATTGCCACCATCTGTGGCTGCTGGAGAGAGTTGCAGCTCCAATTGATGCCGCTCTACCACCGCTAAGCATCGCCACTACTACTACTACTACTACTCTCTACATCCCAACTTCTACCAGCGCCCGCTCTGCGTCGGCTGCTGCTGCTGTGTCGACAGCACAGTCAAAGGAAAAGGCATTCCACCGGCGGCACTAGCATCACTTCACTACCATCATCACTAGACTACCACCACCACGACGACTACCAGCAGTAAGATTGCAGGCAGCAGCAGTCGCTAAACATCACTCGAAAATAGAAGCCATCGTCTTCATCTTTTTCGGCTTTAGCAGCAGCGTGTGAGTTGTCGCACGCGCGAGCCTTTCTCGCGCACTTTGTCTTTTTCTCATCCTCATCCACTTTCCTGACTGTCTGTCTGTCTGTCTATCTCTTGGAAGCTCAGCTCAATTATTTGCGGAAAAGCGAAGCCCCAGTGTAGTGCAGTACATTAGTTTGCAGACTAGTGTAGTTGTGAACATCTTGGACGAGAGTGTGTGCTACTACTGTACTGAACTACTGTACAGGGAAAAGAGTACTGGTGTAGTAGTAGTGGCGAGTAGTAGTGGAAGCTGTTTTCAGCCTTTTTCAGACAGTCTGCTAAAGGAATGCCGACGACCATCGTGCAACTTCGGCATTCACTGATCTACATCATCTGAGACGGAGACTGAACGTGCGTGTGGTGCCCAGCGAGAGTATCACAAACAGTCTCTCTTTACTCAACTTCTTTAACTTCTTTGCACCAGGAACAGCAACAACGACAACTTCAACAAAGACAACAACCGATCAACATCAACTGTCAACTCTGCCTTTGCTTAACATCGCTGGACAACGTCCATCAACATCAGCTGTAAATTCAGGCAGACAGTGCCATTACCGGTGTGATCGATTGTTTGATTGACCACTGAAGCATCAGCAGCAGCAATAACTGTCGTAAGAAACTGTCTGCCGGCTGCCGTCGCTTCCTCTTTTTCTCGGTAAGTTTTCCATTTCAGGCCTTCTTTACTTTTCCTTCTACCAACCAACTGCTGCTGCTGCTGACCAGCTCTTAAATTTGTTTCTTGTGCTAGTGCCCATTTGTTCAATGGCCCGCCGGTGTGTCCCCCCGCTAATGATCGAAGAGCATTTGCATAGTTTTTGCGCACTGACAATCCATTTACCATTTACACGCCTGTGTGTTGAAGTGGTGAATGGGGGCGACAAGTAAACTGTTGCGGCTGCCATTGTCGCCGTCTCCGATTGTCGGTCGCCTGCCCCGCCAGACCACGATACACCGACAGTCTGTCAGGGCGCCTCATTAGGCGTCAATTGGCGAATGTGTGTTAGTTTGTCTACAACAGTCTACAACAGTCTGCTCTTAGTATGTCAGATATGTCTTGGCTGGTAATTTAATTACCATTGTGCCCTTTTGTGTGTGTGTACGAGGCGCACAGCAGCAGCAGCAGCACCTTAGCCCATTAATCTCCGCCGCAACGATACGCTGCAGCAGCAGCCGCAGCGCTTTCACCGTTTTCTTTTCTTCTTTTCTTCTTCTTTTCTTCTTTTCTTTCTTCTTCAGTCGCCCCACTTACCACGGTGTTCCGGCGATCGCCCACGGTCGAGCCTAAGCAGTCGTGTGTGAGCACCTTGTTGTGATGCTTTGCAGTGTGTTCATTCCCCATGATCATCGAACAGTCAGTCAGTCAGTCTGAATGAATGGGATGCCAGAGCAGGCCAATGCCAAACAGTGTGGACAAAGACCTGTGTCTCCTTTCCCCTTTTCCTCCTTCTCCTGCTTTCCCACTATCCTCAGCCTTGATCACACCTGAAGACGATCCTGTCTGCTCTCACTCTTAATTGCCCAACTCTCTCTACTCTGAGCGCACTTCTGATGATGTACCTAAGACTCTCTCTCTTTATGTACATTTATTGAACATCATTGTTCATCAACTGCCGTTGTGCATGCTGTTGCTCAACCGATGAACATCACTCGCTTTCTTCAAGTGCTCATTGAGCCCATTGTGATTGCTTGAAATTGAGTGTAACTCGAAACATTCCATTCTAGTGTACAGGACTGCTGCTGCTGCTGCTGCTACATCTGCTGTCTGTCAGTTAGTCGGAGTGCGCTCATCGCAGTAATCCGATGCCACGAAAAAGGCTGCAGCCACTACTTGGCGTCACAATGGGGGCCAGTGTAACTCTCTTTGTCGTGATGCGGCTGTTAGCGGATGCACTAGCCAATTAGGGACACTTTACTCTGTTTACTATTTTATACTTTGTACTATTTATTTTTGCTGTTTCAGTGTCTTCTTCTTTACTTGTTGCAGCTGTTGTTGCTTGTGCTGCACTGCTCGTTGACCATCATCGCCTAACTTTTCGCAGTGTCGCGAGCGCATCCTGTCACTTCGTGATCGACGCACTGTGTAGTGTGTGTGTGTGTTTGTCCACTACCATTTGAGCTCATTTCAGCCCTCTACTGCTCACTATCTTCCCCTTCTCCCCACTTTCCTTATCAGTTAAATCGCAAATTCTTTTTCATTTTTCTATTTCTAAGAGCGCCGATTGAAGGAGAAGAAGTAGGAGGTCAGAGTGCGTCGCAGTTTTTAGACTTTGATCGAGTCTCTCAACTGAAGATAAACACACACACACACAGAGTGACTTTGCTGACTGATGGCGATGGCAATCGATATATTGGTTGCTAATGCTCGCCAATGGCTATCTTGCTTGCTTGCCCCTTGGCGCAAAGCACTGGCTCGCTTCTCGCTTTCCCATGTACATGGGCAAAGCTGCTTGCCGGTGATGATAAAGTTTTCGATTTGTTTTTTCATGCATAAGTTTGCTCTCTTCTCCTTACTTACCTACCACTCTCTGTACACTGACAATTAGCAGCAATAAAGCTGCTGCTGCTGCTTCAGTAGAGGAGTAGTGACCGGCGATCGCCAGTGGCCATGATCGATGGTCCTCGATACACTTAGGCATTCAGTCAGTCAATAAGTCAGCTTTTTTCGGAAAATCGATTCAAGTCTGCTATAAATAATGAAGTCACGTTTTATTGCTTTACTTTATTTTGCTGAATTAGCTTTTTGCCGTGTGCGCAAAGTGCAGTGCCAATCGCCAACTGACTGACTGAGAAAAGGACAAAAATTGTAACTCTATTTTTGCTTTTTTCGTTTTTGCACTCAAAACGGACGCAGTTTTATTATTATTTTTTCATTTAGTTTTAGTCAAGTGACGTCACACTTTGGTCCACTTCGTCTCTCGTCTGTTCCACTCGCTTACTTTCCCTCTCCCGGCAATTAGCGGTGATTATATGCACTGCTGTCTGTCTCTGTCTGTGTTTGTATGGGAAAGTCGAGTGCACAAGGTGTGTGGAGGTGTAAGGTGGTGGTGGTGGTTTTTGCGGCGTCGTTGGCGGTTTGAAGCTCTACTGACTACGACGACGACGGTTTCGGTAGAGTGAGACAGGAGGAGCAGGCATTCAATTAGGCCTGTGCACGATCAACGGCAGGTAGCAAGTCGTACAATTTTGTTTTCGTCTTTTTTCCCAACTACCGTAATGATTGTTGACCATTATTTTAAAATGTCAACTTTATGCGCAGTCACACACTGTGGTGGTGATCAGGTTACCCAGGTGCAAGTTGTGTAATCCACATTTTTGTAGTGTCTCCCGGTGACACATTTCGTTGCTGCTGCTCTGCTTTGCGCTCTCAACGCTTCCTCACTTGGATGTTCTCGCTTCTCGGTGGTGTTCATTCGTTCACACCACTTCACTCACCCCAAAACAGTTTGACTACGCCAGACAGCAGCAGCAGCAGCTTTCTGGTGACTGGGCGCAGTTTGCTGAAGCTCCTGCAGCTGCTACTAGGTGCACTGACTCAGTTGCCGAACAGTCAGCAGTGAACTGAGTTGGAGTTGAAGAAGAGCGAATGTACGGTAACTGAGAGAGCTTAGAAGAGCGAGCTCGATGCCATCGGACACAGTGAGTAGTGCCATGTCGGAGTCAGTGACTACTGTGTCTGTCTCACTGTGCCGAGTCGTGACAAATCATACCGACAGACAGAGACACATCGTGCGCTATTAATAACGGGTGTACCACTGCTGCTGCTGCTGCTGCTCGAAACATTTTCAGTGGTGGTATGCCGAAAGGCGGCATCTCGCCTAACCGTTTGACGGGCATTACCAAGCACACACACATTACCATCAGACAATAAGGTCTGGCTGGGGTGCTCTGAAGTTGAAGTTGAGGTTGAGGTTGATGGCGGCGGCGGCGATGATGACGGCAAAAGGAAAAGGGAGAGATACAGATTGACTCCAGTCTTTACCTCTTTCTTTCCCACTCAGCCTGTGTCTGTCTGTCATTGCCGACTTGAATTGACGCAACTTCTGTGTGTGTTTGTCTGTGTTTGTGGCCGACCTTTGTCGGACTCTTGGGTGTCTCTCTCTCTCTCTTTCTCTCTTTTCTTCTCTTGTTCGCTGACCGACCGTGTCTGCCGATGCTAATCAGCTTTGTGTACTGTGTGTTCTCTCCCTTTTTTATTTGCGGTATTTATTTGATTTGGCTGTGTGTGAGTGTTTGTTTTAACATTAGCACATTCCACACTGTTGTGTGCCGTTTTCTAAGTTTTAACAGGTGAATCAGCTCACTCTCTTACTTCTACTACTCGTCCCCGCGGACGAACTTTGCTCGCACTGCCAACTGCTGATTTTGTTCAGTGTTCAGTGTTCAGTTCTGCACTTTGCACTGCTTATACTGCTCTAAGCTATAGGTCACTCTCTAACTCTGCTGCTGCTGATGGTGATGGTAATGATTCGAGCGAGCTGTTCTGTTCTGCTGCTGCATCAGTTCTCGGTGGTGGTACTGTTCGTTGCTGGTCAGTGCTGCTGGCTAGTGATTAGTTAGCCGGCTGATTAGATGCAAAGTGCTCCCCTTGCCTTTCTCACAGTAGTCAGCAGTTTGTTGCTGTCCTCTCCTCACTGACACAATTAGCAGCAGTGTGTGTGTGTTGTAAAGCAGCATGTGTACTCCTCCTGATGATAATGATTTTACCTTATCGAACTGCCACCACTGATGCGGCGGATGATCGGCAGCAGTGTGCCGGCTGATGATGATGATGATGATGTCGACGATCATCTCTGCTACCACCTCTTCTGTCAGTGTTGGCTGTATGTGATGAGGTGGCCACGACGTGACAGTTTACTTAACTTCACTTTGAACTTCTCTCAGCTGACCCTCATTTCTTCTCTCCTGACAGAATATGAACTTAAATTGAACTTGTAACTGAAGAAGCTTCAGCAGTGCCAAACAGCATCAGCAGAAATGGAGAGTCCCGCGGAGCAGAGCTGCTCGTCGCAGTCGACGACCTCTTCCGAGCCGCTGAACTGGGCAATGGCGATGGAGGTGGATGGGCTGTCGAAGCGCAAGTCTGTGTCATTCGTCGATGAGAAGGTAAGTTTGTTTTGGAGTGCTTTATTTTGATTTGATTTTAACTATTTATTCATAGCTGATTCTTGACGCCCTCAACTCTACCAACTCGACAACAAATGGAAGTGGAAATGGCGGCAAGTCATCTGGCAAGCATAATAACCACCACCACCACCAGAACTCGAATGGCCGCTCAAATGGTCACGGCCACTCTAAAGGAAGCAGCAGCAGCAAATCGGCTGCAGCAGCGGCGGCGGCGGCCACCAACGGTGCCAAGAACAATGCTGTGATTGTCTACTACAGTGACCCGCAGAGGGAGATCAATGTGGACCAGTTGTTGACGACGACAGAGCCGACAAAGAATGGAGTCAATGGATCTGGTGGGGGCCAGCAGACCAATGGCCACCACCGCAGCAATCAGAACAACAGCCGCGGGCAATCGAACGGAAACCACCACCGAGAGCACCAGCATCGAGATAACCATCACCGAGATCAGCACCGGCATCAGAATCGACAAAATGGTAGTGGTGGTGGTGGTGATGAGGACCGGCGGCGATCAGCAGTCCTCTCCAACGGCCACACACCGAGCAAGATGGCCGACAACTGGCGCACGAAGGGGCTGCGAATGGACCAGCCGCAGTACCAGCCGGTGAGGGAGCGAATCGGCAACGGCCACCACCACCACCCGGGTAACGGTGGCCATTCGAATGGGCACAGCGCCGGCAAAGCTAATGGTCGGGGACAGCAGCAGCCAAAAGGAGGAATGCCTCTTCTGCAGTCACCCGGCACCACCACTACTGGCAATGGCAAGGTCAGTGGCACCTTCTCCAAACAGCAGCAGCACCAGCAGAAGCAGCAGCAATCGGTGCCACCGCCCAAGCCATCATCAGCGCCAATCACCATCTACTACACGACGCCCGAGTGCAGGTACATCTGTGTTATTGCTATTACTATTGCTATTGCTGTATACACAGTACCATTTGTGCGCATATTTGATCATTTCACATTGCTCGAGATTCGATCAATTGACTTTCGCTTGCAATTCACTCGCTGCTAATTAACCGTTTCCAAACATTTTCTCCCTCTTTTCTCTACACACAGCACTGACGTGATTGAGCAGAATTTGAAGCAGCTTCAGCTGAAGCAGAAAGCAGCTGAGGCCAGCAGTCCAGTCGCAGACAGCATTAGTGAGAATACTACTACTACTACTGAAGCCGGCAACGGCGGATCAATAACGTTGGAGAAGGAGGAGGATCAGGGGGAGGAAGCGGCTTCAAGGGCCAATGGAAGCACCACCGCAGCTGATGCCTCTTCCACCTCTTCAACTATTTCTTCAGCCACCACTAGTCAAGTGAATGTGATCAACAACGACAAAGTCGAACTTTCGGAATCGAAATCAGAATCAGAATCTTCGATCCCGGAGTCGGACGCCAAATCAACCAGTGATACTACAACTACAATCAGTTCAACAGCACCAGCAATAGCAGCAGCAATGCCCATAACACTGACCGCCGGCGGCGACCAGTACGACGTCATCAACGGCGGCGTGCCCATCGCCCCGGCGACGCTGCCCACCACCGGCGAACGTCACCCGATCCGCTGCACCCTCGTCTCCCATCCGGGCCACTTTTACGTCAAGTTTGTGGATGAGGCGGGCGAGGCCCTTCTCTCCACCATGAACGAGTTCTACAGCTTGGAGGAGCACCTCATCGAGCTGTCGGTGGAGCTTCTGAGGCCGGGACAGTACTTTGCCGCCTGTCGAAAGCGGCCGCCAACGGCCGAGCGGGAGTGGATCCGCGTTCAGCTGCAGTCGGTGGAGGGCCCTGATCTGATCAACTGTCTGCTGATTGACGAGGGCTGCTTTGGCATTTTCCGCTGCGCCGACCTGCAGCCGCTGTACAATCAGTTCAGGGCGGTGGCGAAGCAGGCGGTTCGCGCGTCACTTTCAGGTGAGAGAAGGCGTGCTTTGTTAGTTTATTAAATCTAGTACTAATCTTTCGCTCTTTTATTAGGCGTGATCCCCAAGGAGATCGACTGGTTGCCGCAGCAGTCGCTGGACTTTAAGAAGCTGATCTCCGACCGGCCGCTGCACAGCGGCGCCCAGGTCTTTGACCAGGCGGCCTTCGAGGAGAAGGGCTGCCTCCAGCTGGAGCTCTACTTTGCTGAAGAAGGCGGTGACATCGATGACAGCCTGGCCGGTCGGTCCGTCGCCGAGGTGATCGTCGAGCGAGATATCGCCTCCAAGAAGTGATTCTCACTTGACCTTGACATGTTCACCACTGCTTTTCTCCCCCCCCCTACGACGTCTGACGTTGAATTTTTGTCCTCGTTTTTATACCTTTTTTCTCTTACCTCTTGGTCACCTCCTCCTCTACTAACAAACAAAACAGTGTCTGACTAACCAACCTGCAACTCAGTGTTTCAACTCTTTTTAGCCTCTTTTCTTATTTATAAATAAAATGTTTTCGCTAATTAGTTGTACATCATTACACACCATCCTGCCAGCGGGCATCAACTGTACGACGCAGTTCAGTAGGTGTGTGTGTGTGTGAATGTGTGTGTGTGTGAGGGTGCATGCAAGTTCGCTTGGAGGAAGAAAAAGAGAGAATGAGAAAAAGAGGAGAAGAGGTATGGGCGAAAACTAGTACAAATGGTGTCAATCAGCCTGCCTGACAAAGGACACATCTCATCAGTGCTGTCCTGTCTTCTCGCATTAGTCCAGCGCCATCGAGTCGTCCTCGTGCTTGTCGTCCTTCTTTGGGGTCGATGGAGCAGCAGCAGCGTCAGCGGGCTTTTTCGCCCCCTCGCTGGGCTGCTTGCTCTTCTGCAGCGCCCGACAGAAGCCTTCCAGGCCTGAAAAAAGGAAAGAGTTTAGTAATGCCGTTTAGAAAACATAGTTCCCCTCAAACACCTACTTCCATTGTTGGCGGCGGCGACGCACTCCTCCGAGAGGCCAAACTGCTGAATGACCGGCCCCAGCTGGCCGGACTGGACGGCGGCGGAGAAGGCGTCCAGGGCCTGGCGAAACTGCGGCGACTGCACCGTGGCGACAAACTGCTCGGCCACCTGTGGCGTGCTGGTGGGCGGGGCGCCCCCAGTGACGGGTGGCAGTTTCTCGCGGACGCGCTGCATAAAGGCGTCATTGGTGAGCAGGGGGCGGAGCACCTCGATGTTCACCGAAGAGGAGAGGTCGACTGCGGATAGAGAGATTAGAGAAATTAACATGCGTGTTTTAATACAAAAGATTGAAAGACTTACCAGAGACTTCTTCAGCGCCCTGACCACCACCACCTGAGCCGCCCTGCTGCGCAGAGATGCCCGAAATGATGGACTGCAGGTCTTGCAGGCGTATGGAGCCGGGGCCGGTCGGGGCGGTGGCCGGCGAATTGGTGCCGCCGGTGGTGGAGGTAGAGGACTCAGAAGCGGTGGTACTCGAGCTGGTGGTCACCGCCGGCGTGGTGCTGGGCGTCTGCGGGGCGGCCGGGGTAGTTGAGGAGGCGCCGCTGCCGCCACGACCACCGCTGACCGGACTGACGCCGGAGAGGAGCGAGGCCAGGCCGGCCGGTCCGCCCAGACCGCGAACGTTGCCGAGCATCGACATCAGCTGCTGCGTGGACATGTCCGGGTTGCTGAACAGATTGCGAAGCTCATCTTCGGGGTTAAGCGACAGATCAGAGGGGGAGAGCATGCCTCCGCCGCCTCCACCGCCGCCACGAGCCGCAGGCGGGTTGTTGATGTACTCGTTGATCTTGTTCACGTACTCCTCGTCCTTGTCGTCCTTCGGCTCCTGCGACCAGAAGAAGAGCCGACGCGGCGAGGTCTTGAACTTGAGGACAAAGACGCGCCCGGTGGTGCACTGGGGGACGCGCACAAACTCGGCGTCGTCGGGAAAAATGATGAGATCCTAAGCAGAAGAGAGTTGTGAAAAGGAAATTAGAGCTGGTGAAGAGACTAGCCTTAGGTACAAACAAACCTCCTCCACCTGACCGGAGACGCGATCCTTCCAGCAAAAGTGCATCAGCGAGTCTTCGGAACTCTGATGCAGATACACTAGACCCTTCTTGTCCTTGATTGGGGTCACCTGGTAGTGCCAAATGTTAGAAGATGAAAAACATTTCCAACGATGATCTCTTTTCCACTTACCGTATTACTGTTAGTTGCCTTGGTCAGCTTGCCGGCCTTGAAGGAGACCAAGTAGGGGCTCGCCTGCTGAGCCGGCTGCGGTCCGCCGAAGAAGAAAGGGCGAGACATGTTGGCTGCAAAAGAAGAAATCGACAATCTTGGTAAGCAAAAACCAATTTTGAAATGATGACGCCAAAACAAAACAGTTTACCTTTTTAGATTGATCAACAGTAAACTTGTCGCTTTTCAGGAAAAATAATTACTCAACTCAGATCCGTTGTCTTTCACTTCTTCAGTAAACTGATTACTTGAGTAAACTCGGACGATTCTTAAACAAAGACGAATATCTCAAGAAAAAGAAGAAACTTGAAACAGAAGTACTAAACACAGTGACAGAAGCGGCTGAGATATTTGCAAACTCATCTACAGCAGACACAAATTCTCCGTGGCGAGACAACTGCTCGAAAATAGACGATAGTCCGAAAGTATCAAACAATCGATAGTGCCAGTGTTTATGATTTTTTCAGCCGCCAGCAGCTGATTCAAATCAAGTTTTCTTTTCTTGCAATCCTCAAACTCTCTTTCTTATCAGCGGCCATCACTTTCACCTTGATTTTCCTTGGATGCAACAGCAAACGTTAAACTAGTCATCAATCAGTTTTATACTACTCGTCTTTCATTTTGTGTTCACTGCCCAGACACCACTACTAAGCATGAGTGACCCTAAAGTAAAGTGTCCCAATGATCGTCTTCGCATTGGTTTTGTCGGCGCCGGCAACATGGCCACGGCCATCTGCGAAGGACTGATCAACTCAAGTAAGATGGTTCAACAGGAGTTCTACTTGGTTTCTAATGTCTTTCTTCTTCCTCTTCTAGAGTACGTCAAACCGGAGCAGATATACGCATCGGCGCCGAGCAACAACAACATCCGTCGGTTCAAAGTAGAAACTCCTTTTTTAGGTTTAAGATTTGGGACTAATCTCTTTTCGGTCGCTTCACTTAGGAGCTGGGCTGCCACACCTCCAACGACAACTCGCTGCTCTTTCACAGCAGTGCCGACTTTGGGAACGGCGAGAACAGCGGCGGCTGCGGCCGGAAGCCGAGCGAGCTCACCTTCATGCTCTTCGTTTGCGTGAAGCCGCATATTCCGCTGAAGCTGCCCGGCTTCTGGGACTTTCTCGCCAAGGGTCACTTCATCGACAGTATTGCCGCCTCGCCGCTGATCATCATCTCGCCGCTGGCCGGCGTGCAGATGTCCTCGCTGAAGATGTCCATTGACTCGCACTTCAAGGACAACTTTCCCTTCACCATTCGCCTGGCGCGCATCATGCCCAACACGGCCGTTTCCGTGAACGCCGGCTGCATCGGCCTGACGCTGCACAGCTCGGCGACGCTGGTCTCCGAGGAGATTGTGACGCTGCTCAATCAGCTTGGCTACTGTGCCCTCGTCAGTGAGGACCAGCTCGATGCGGTGGTCGGCGTGGCTGGCAGCGGCATTGCCTACGTGAGTGTGCTCTGCTGGCCTTTGGAGTTTACTTTTTATTTATGTTCTATTTTGTCTTCAGGTCTACTCGATGATCCAGGCGATGGCTGACGGCGGCGTCCTCATGGGCCTGCCTCGCCAGACTGCAATCAAGTTTGCCGCACAGACGGCTGCCGTAAGTTGTATTGGAAAGTGTTTTGCGCCTCTTTATAACCGGAATTTCCGTATTTAGGGAGCAGCCCAGATGGTGCTGAGGAACAATGACGGACCAATTGCCTTGCGTGACAAAGTCTGCTCTCCGGGAGGGACGACCATCACCGGGCTGTACGCCCTGGAGAAGGGCGGCTTCAATGCCGCCGTCATGGCCGCCACGGAGGCGTCCACGAAGAAGTCGCAGGAGTTTAGCAAGCTTTCCTCTCGAAAGTAGCCAAAGTATTACTGTTTTCTAGAGTGCCTACCGCTTCCTCTCCACTTCCCACCACTCTGTTCTGTCTTTGGAATCTAATTTGAGGTATTTTTCTCACTCATCTTTTGAAAAAGTTGGTTGGTTGAATGGGTCAGATATCTACCCTAGGTGGCTAGTCGTTACTCCAGACACCTGGGCTGGGTCAGATGAATTCACCGGAGAACTCATAGCCCAATATCATCATGAAGGTTTGGTCAAATTTTGACCCCACCTGATCAACGAGTTGTCAACCGTACAAGTGGGACTGCTTCACTCGAATGCCCGTCAACGCGGCTACAGGTGTTTTGCCTTTTGGTGATTTTATTTCACCGTTTAGAGCAAGCTTTTGGTCACTTTGGTTAATGTTTCTGGTTCCGCAAAGCCTTATCTACAATGTTTTGCATGGGTAAGTTTAATATTTTTCTGCAAATTCGGTTAAACGTGCCAATTTCGGGCGCTCATCAGTGTCACGTGACGGGCGGTGCGCATCACGTGGTAAAGAAGGGGATGGAAGGGGCTGCTCGTAGAAGGAGGATGGATGCAGCGTTTGAAAAGTGCCGCCACTTTGACTTTTTGAGCAGCAAAGTGACAGCACTTTCTTTTGACAAAACATAAAAAAAATTTTCACATGTTTGTGAGAAAATCGGAAGCTGCTTCTTTGAGAAGAGAAGGTAGTTGCTACTGTTTTTCCAGTATTCCTTATTTTGCCCTTTTTGCAATCGCTAATCCAAATAATTTATTGTTGTTGCTAAGTGATTAAGATTAGCCTTTAGCCTAATGCATTGTACGTCTTATATTGTTTCCAGTTTAGAGGCAAAAATGCTGTGAGATACCGTGCAATAGCACCCAATGCTCAATACAACAGAGTCCGCATGGACGACTGATCATTTTGTAAATAACAGAAAATGCTGATTCAAGTTACGATGTGATATTTTATGTTATGCGGTTCACTGACCAACAAAGCTCTAGGCAACAACAACGACTGTGATTTCACTTCCAATCATGAAGCCTCATTGCTTCCTTCACCAGCACCTTTTGCTCATTTGGTGCATCATCTCAACCCTTTTCACCAGCTTGGCACTGTGCCGAAAGTCATCATCATCATCATCATCTCAGCTCTGCAACTTTGAAGACATGGTGTACATCGAGGGGCCAGAGCCGCACTCTGGTTGCTACCCGAAAGGTAGGTTTTGAGTGTTTTTATTTTTTTGGGCGCTAAAAATATCTTTTTCTCTTAAGCTGGCCTCGGTCGTGAGTGTTCCTTCAGTCTGCAGTGTTCCTCTCTAAACTCCAACACCTTCTGCGGCTACAACCCCACCTTTACCGGCAACCAGGCGGCTCTTAAGGTGTGCCTCTGCGACGAGGGCTACAGCAACGCGGAGAGTACCTATGAATGCTCGGCAGTGCGGAACTGCACTGCTGCCGCCGGGAACGCCCACCACCACAGCAGTTTTGAAAATTACCATCAGGCTGATTGCGGTGAGTGGCAGTTCTGCCGATTGGGCGTCTGCCACTGCAAGGCCGCTTACCTCGCCTTCAATGAAAGCGGCCATTGTGTGCCTGTCCAAACGTCCTCAGACGAATCCTCTGCAGAATGCTCAGAGCCGGAGCAGATTTTCCTGAAGGAGCCAGCCAATCGGAGGGGCTGCTACCCAAGGGTGAATCTGCTGGAGGAGTGTCAGTTTAGCGGTCAGTGCAATAGAAGATCCAAGAACACTGGTAATGGAACGATGGTGGCAGATGCCTTCTGCGGATGGTCCCCCCTAAACACCAAGAATCCCATCTGCCTCTGCCCTGAGGGCTATAGACCAGGCAATAGTAGTTCGACTGAAGAGCAGATCAATTCGAATCAACAACAGTGTGTCCCCATTCGACAGTGCACTCGGTCAGGTGTCGGCCTGGAGCAGGCAGACTGCGGCCCCGAGCAGTTTTGTCGCAACAACCTCTGCCTCTGCAAACCTGACTACGATTACGACCCAGTAAAGGGGGCGTGTGTGAAGCCCATTTGGGACTATGGTGATGGGGATGATGATGATGATGATGATGATGATGATGATGATGGCAACTACATTGAGCCACAAAAGCCGAAGCGATGGTACAATAAGCCCGCCTGGATCGTCTTTATTGTCGCCTTTCTTGCGTTAATCTTCTTTCTCGGCTACGCCATTCTGCTGTACCAAACGAGGAAAGAGGAAGATAGGCTGGAAATGAAGAGAAACAACAGACGGAGAGATAGTAAAGAATATGATGATAAGTTGGAGGAGGAGGAGGCGGAAATTAGCCAAAAACTAAAAGACGATGTGTCTGAAAATAGTAAGAGTAGAGAAGAAGAAGATGAAGACGACAAACTGTCAGTTCACAAAAAGTACTTTGAAAGTGAAGTTTAGTGATTAACAGCATTACCATGATCAGCATCATCGCTCTTTCCAAATTACTCTTTAGACAATAAAACAAACATTTACTCCCTTCCCACAAATGGGAATTGTTTTGTATGTTATCCCCAATTGCGTGCTTTTAGTTTGTGATGATGATTTCCACTATCACTACAAACAATTGCTGCTATTTTCGCAGTCAATTTAAGCTGTTTGCTAACTTTTTTGCTAGAATAAATTAAAGGTTAATGATCTGAGCAATTGAACGAAACAGGCGCATAACAGGTCTTACAATAGTTACAAAAAGGTCAAAAACAGGCAAATATTTAAATAGCCACATTTAACGTGGAACTGGCGGTAGATTAAAAGTAGTTAAAACAGTTTTGTTTTTTTTCGCCCTGAAAAAAATCACCATGATTCATTTACAACGATTTCTTTTAGCGTCCTCGCTAATCATTTTCATTGTTGTGTTTATCGTTTTATTGCCAACTCTTTCAATGGTTTTGTGCGCTGCTGCGGAAGTTTCAATTGCAACGACCCAGCAGCAAAATGCTTCATCATTGAGTCAGCATTCCCAAATTGTTAGATGGTGTCGCACCGATGGACCTGAGTTTGGAACCTGTTTGAAGGATGAAGTGTGCCAGGAGAATGTCTGCAAAGTTCAGCAGCAGCAGTTAGCGACACTTAAAAGATTATTGCTGAAATTTGAGCTGTTTGATGACCACCTCGGAAGAGGCACCCGACGAGGACTGGTCATTTGTGCGGCCGTCTTTATGGCCAGTGCGGCCGTCTGGTGGACAGTCAATGGCAGAATTATGGCCAATTTGGTCACCTACGATGAAGTGAGAATTGTTGATCATTTCAGATGAAGGTAAATGCTCAATGGTTAAATTAAAAATAAAACTGTTTGATGAGAAATCGAAGAGACAATAAACTTTACGAAGTTTAATGACCACCTTCTTTTCTTATTTTAATTTCAATTACTTCAATCAAAAAATAGCACCACCACCACACCTTCAATCACTTGAAAGTTTAAAAGGGGTTTAAAAGTAGAACAACTGAGCGGTCTAAAAGTGCTTTCAGAGTTCATTCTCTCTCTCATCTTCACCTCACCTCACCTTCCTGACCTTAATTGTCCCCCCTCTAATCAGGTCATCTGGGGCAGAAAAGAAAAAGCAGTGGAAGGGAAAAAAAGTTGGCTTCAGGTAGTCACTTCCCAGACAGTGTCTGCTCTTTCTCGCACCTGACCACGAGCACGTTAGCAGGTGCTAACTTTGTTTCTGTTTCTCTCTTCTCTCCTTTTCTTGGTTCACTAAATTCCCCAACTGCTCCGAAAGCTGTTCGCAACTGTCTTCGGTCGCTTCTTCTTCGGTTTCGACTAATGCTATTGTTGAACTGCAGGATTCTTTTTCTCTTTCTCACTCATTCAAGTTGGTTGTTTGCGTCTGCTCCCGCTTTCTTCATTCTCTCTCTTCCATTGGCCACATAGTAGCACATAGAAAGTACTCCTCTTCCCTTCTCTTCAGCTGTGTGTATTGGCACTGCTGTTGCCAACACATCACTCGCCGCCAACACACTCAGACAGACACAGACACAGACGCCAGCACTGCCGCTGCACCAGAACACCAGAACACACAAACACCAGAGCAGGCTGGCAGTAGCACTGAGTAAAGGAAGAGAGAGAGAGAGAGAGAGAGAGAGAGAGAGAGAGAGAGAGAGAGAGAGA